>Ga0208669_1000257_pt1 | contig 21670 bp, 20 predicted proteins | sample 21_taG_FD_184095 | JGI IMG/M metagenome (GOLD analysis project Ga0208669, IMG submission 184095) | Marine viral communities from the Subarctic Pacific Ocean - 21_ETSP_OMZ_AT15319 metaG (SPAdes) (version 2) | ecosystem: Environmental > Aquatic > Marine > Oceanic | place: Pacific Ocean | collected...
GAAAAAGGAACAGTTATTGTTAACAAGAAAGATATTATAGCGATAAAGCAATGAACTTAGTTTTTAGTTTAGACCATGTAATATGTACACCACCTAAAGGTATGAAGGCTGGTATTTATAATTATATGGACTCTTGTCTACCAATAGAAGATACCAATGAGTTTATGCAGTGGTGTAGGAAAAATGGACATCATATAACTATATGGACAGAAAGACCTAACGATTTAGCTGTTAAAGTAGCTACAGAAGCATGGCTAAAGATGAATCAAGTTCCGTATGACAGACTTTTATTTGATAGACCCCATGATTATATAACTGTAGACGAGGCACCATCCCATGCAAAGTTTTATAAACACATAGGGGATATGAGTGTAGTATCAGAAATGTACGAGGAATGGAAAAATGACAAAACAAGAACAGATAAACGGAAAGAAACTGAACACTAGAAGCGGAAACATGGTAGATAATACCATGAGGGAAGCAGAAACCTTAGGCACAGTAGGGCCTATAGTAAAAGTAACTTGGTATGATGCAGCTAGCACATTCAAGACATACCGCATCAATGCGGACAACCCAAAAGAACACCTTACTATATGTGAGACTGTTGGTGAAATGGTAGTACAAGACGAACACGCTACTGTATTAGTAATGCACGGAAGTCAATGTGATGGATGTGATATATTTGCTATACCTACCGATTGGTGTCAACATGTGGAGATTTTAAAAGAATGTACTTCAGAGAATTCGGAACACCAGCAAGAATAGGTAGATGTAATAGTAAAGAAGACATCGAAGAACTAGTAGAAAAATACAGTGGTAAACGTAATTGTTATGCTAGTGTTTACGTCTTTGATGACCTTAGAGATATAGAAGGTAAAACAGATTATGATTCAGCCATTATAGATACTATTTGGTTTGATTTTGATGATAATAAAGATGTGAATAAATGTTTGAAAGATATAAGGAAATTTATAAAAAAGTATTGCAAGCCAAGAAACATAACCCCAAGAATATATCTTACAGGGGGGAAGGGCTTTCAAATGAATATAGACTTTCACTCTCCGTTGGACTTCTCGGACACAATAAAGCGACGAGTTTTACGAGAGTATTTAATGTACTTAAAAAAAGAGTATAAATTAAGTACTCTAGATGAAAGGTGTGTTAACAACAGCGTTTCATGTCTTAGACGTATACCTAACACTGCTTATATATCTAAGCTAACCAATGAACCTACTGGTGTATATTGCGTAGGTTTGACTGTAGATGAAGTATTAAAACTTTCTATTGAAGAGTTGTATGGTATGGCTATGGAGCCAAGAGATGTCCCTGTTAGAGTTAAAAGTAAAAGAGCTCTTAGAGATATGGTAGACTTTGCTTGTGATATGTTTGAAGTAGAACATACAGTTAGTAATAGTGTGATGTATTTGTATGATAAGCTTAAAGAAGCTTCTTCATATAGCTCTATAGGCTCTACTGAGGAAAGATATATTAAAGCTCCTAGAAAGTGTATATTAGAGCTAATAGAGACTAATATAGCTACTAATAGTAGTAATCATGACGAAAACAACGTTATAGCGTTAGAGTTATTGGATGCTGGAAAGACAGACACAGAGATATCCTTTGTGTTTTCTAGTATCTATGACGAGCCTGCTGGAGATTATGGATGGTACAATGATGACCCATCTATACCCGGCAAGCAAATTGTTAATATGCGAGCTAAAGGTCTGCATAGATATAACAAAAGAAGACTCCGTGATATGGGTATTTGTAACAACGACGGATGCCCATGTGAGTGGAGTTGACCGAAACCTTTAAATAGTAACAGGAGATAAATAAATATGGCAAACAACGAAAGATTAACCAAAAGGGTTAAATATTTAGAAGATTGGGTAGCTGAAAACGAAGACATGGGTGGTCCTAAAGGACATCTAGATACTATGGTTTGGTTACTCAATTTAGTGAAAGGAAACCAAGAGCAGTTTAATGCGTTGAACCAACAGTTTAATGACTTACGTCAGTTGACTTTTGAGTTCATGAAGGAACAGGACTTGGAAAAGGAATGGGACCAATTCGTTCAGGAGAAGCAAAATGCCGTTCAAGAGCAACAAACAGAGGAAGTATCTGTACAAGAACAAGCCGAAAGTAGCGAAGAAGTTAGCGAAGCACCCCAAGAAGAAAACAAATAGGAGAAAAAAATAATATGATAAAAGTAGACGTAAAATGCCTTATCTGTGGTGGATTTTTATGTGAACAAACACCTGTGTGTTTACCTGTAAAAGAAGAACCTAAGGTAGAGGAAAAAGCAGAAGTAGAAGAGCCTAAGTTGGTAGAAGAACCTAAGGTAGAAGAAAAACCTAAAGCTAAAAAAGCAGCTAAAAAATCTAAGAAATAGATAAGGTAAATATGGCACGAAAAAAGTTCAAAGATACATCAGCAAATAGAAAGAAGAGATGGAATAAAAAATCTCCTATGGCCCGTACTGGTAAACAAAATGGTTCATGGAAAGGTGGAAAATCAGCTCATTATTATAGACGTAAAGCTAATGCTGGTAAGAACGAAGTAGTGCATCATAAAAGTGGCGGTAAAGGTGGCAAAGGTAAACCCGGAGTCCACACCGCCAAAACTGCTAGACGTAGTAACTTAAAGAAAGTTACAGCTGCAGAACATAATAAGTTACACCCAGAAAAAGGACGTAAAGCAGCAGCAGCTAGAAAGCGTAATAATAGACGTAAAGCACCAGCTAAACGTAAAACTACGCGTAAAAAAACAACTAGGAGAAAGAAAAAATGAATGATTTTGAATTATTAGAAGTTAAAATGGATATAGAAAATCTAAAAGTAAAGATGGACATTATAATAAAAAAATTAGAATCTTGCACATGTTGTTCATTTGAGGAAGAATAGTGGGTATAATATCTACACAGACAGCTAAGAAAAGAAAAAAGAATGGTGTAGAGTCCATAATAATAGATTATAAATAATATTTTCTAAAATTAAGAAAAGCCTTATATAGGGGCTCAATCCTATAGTAATGAACCGCAAAGGAGTGGTAAAATGTTTAAGAACGAAGTATCAGAATTTATATATAAAAGAACATACTCTCGATGGATAGAAGAAGAGGGTAGAAGAGAAGACTGGCCAGAGACAATAGAAAGATTTTTGAATTTTATAATTTCAGAAAGACCAGACATACCTGTAAAAACTCAGGAAAAAATAAGAAAGTATATGACAGAATTTGCTGTTATGCCTTCTATGCGTTTCCTGTGGGCAGCAGGACCTGCCGCTAAAGCAGACAACACTTGTATCTATAATTGCTCCTTTGCAAAGATAAATTCGGTTGAAGCTTTTGCAGAGTGTCTTTATATTCTTATGTGTGGTACTGGTTTTGGTTTTTCTGTAGAAAGTGAAGAAATAGAAAAACTACCTGTTATACCTGAAATAAAATCAGGACAGGCATTAGCTAAAATTTTAATTGACGATTCTAAAAAAGGTTGGGCGGATTCAGTAAAAACATTAATGGATAGTTTATACGATGGGCAGAACTTATATTTTGATTACTCGGCTATACGTTTAGAAGGTGCTAGACTTATGACTATGGGTGGCAGAGCTTCAGGTCCACAACCATTAATCAAATTACACGATTTTATCCGTGAAACCATGCACAATGCACAAGGAAGACAACTCACTACTCTCGAATGTCATGATATATGTAATCAGATAGCTGAAATAGTTGTAGTTGGGGGAGTTAGACGCAGTTCCCAGATTTCTTTGTCAGACCTCCAAGATAAAGACATGCGTCATGCTAAGGATTGGCCTTATCCCATCAAACGTGCTATGGCAAACAATAGTGCTGTATATCGGGAAAAGCCTTCAGCTGCAGACTTTTTAAAAGAATGGGGCTCCTTAGCTCTATCAGGCACTGGTGAAAGAGGTATATTTAATCTAGAAGCTGCACAAAGTAAAGCTCCATCAAGAAGATATGCTCCATTAATACAAGGTACAAACCCTTGTGGAGAAATAATGTTAAGAGATATGCAGTTTTGTAATCTTAGTGAAGTAGTTTTAAGAGAAGACGATGATTTAGACACCCTGTTAGATAAAGTAGAGTGTGCTACATGGTTAGGTGTTATACAAAGTTCGTTTACCGACTTTCCATACCTCAGAGAAGAGTGGAAAAAGAACTGTGATGTAGAAGCGTTGCTAGGTGTAAGTTTGACTGGTCAGATGGATAACCATGCTGTATTGAGCTCGGATGCCTTAAAAGCGCTTAAAAGCCGTGTTTTACGCATATCTCGTAAAGCATCTGGTATACTAGGAACTAAAATGCCAGCAGCAACGACTTGTGTCAAGCCAAGTGGTACTGTTTCACAACTTGTAGATTCCGCGTCTGGAGTACACCCAAGATACTCAGAATATTACATAAGAAGATATAGAATATCAGCTAATGACCCATTGTTTATGATGATGAAAGACGCAGGCATCCCATGTCATCCAGAAAACGGACAGACAAAAGAAACTGCAAACACTTGGGTTTTAGAGTTCCCTGTCAAATCACCAGAGGGGTGTATTACACGTAAAGACGTAACAGCGTTAGACCAACTAAAACATTACAAAAACTTACAACATAACTGGTGTGAACACAATGCTAGTATGACTGTATATGTTAGAGATGATGAGTGGTTTGAAGTTGGTAATTGGGTATATCAAAATTGGGATATTATAAATGGAGTATCTTTCTTACCATATGACGGTGGTAAGTATGAATTAGCTCCATATGAAGAAATAGACGTACATTCTTACGAAAGGCTTATAAAGGGCCTCCCCCTAATTAATTATAACAAGTTATCAGAATATGAACTTGAGGACCAAACTCAAGGTAAGCAAGAGATGGCTTGTGTCGGAGATAAATGTGACATCTGAAAAAGATATAATTAACGGTGGACGTAAGTTAGGTATGGTTGCAGGACTAACTGTTGACGGTAAAGGTAAAGACGCTATTCACACCTTACAAGGTGAAGAACAGCCTACTGGCACTGTCACAATTAGAACTAATGCTAGTGGTATACCTGACTCAGGGCCAAAATCAGTTCATAACGGTAGATTAAAAGATTAAGATAAATAATCTTTTAGTATTGGTGGTTTCTTATTTAATTTAAGAGAGCAAGAAGTAGAGTTTCCAAAAGTGATAGTCTTAGCTTGCACTCTGTGATTGCCAGATATATCTTCATCATCTATATCTAAAGAAACTATCTGACCTATATCTAAATCATAACCTTTAGTAACTTGTATTGTTATTTCATCAGTTTGTTGTTGAGCTAACAATATCTTTTGTAATGCTGAATTTCTAGTTTCAGCAGGACTATCTTGTTTTGATAAAGATACACTACGCGTGCCTTGTGGTGTGTTAGTATAACTGAATTTACGCCCTTCGTAAGTAACTGTGTTTGGTGGTAATCTACGTTTGTAATTATAACTTTTTAAACCATCTGAATATGAAAATACCGTTGAAGGTACTGAAGTTAATAGTTTATCTTTTTTTATAACTATGTTACTAACGTTTGCTCCATTAACTACATCTACAAAATGACCTAAAGGATTATAAACGTCAGTTTCAAAATCTATAGCGTCTTTTATTTTGTTTGTTACCAAAGAATAAAAATCTATATCTTGACCCCTTTCACCTGTCATGAAAACAACTGGAGACGTGTCACGTAAAAAATCAGTTCCTATATCATTATCATCGACAAATTCATTAATATAAGAAAATATGAATTGACCAAGTGTATAACCGTCATAATTATTATCATCTGTTAATGTTAATCGTAAACCTCTATTACCTGTTAGTTTAGCTCTCATATCAGTAGCAACTATACTTATTTGTTTGTCACTGGGTGTAAAATCATTAACATAACCCCTAAATATTGGAACTCCATCATCAGAGCCATTATTTAAATGTAACTCTAAAATTTGATTATATATACTGGTATTTTGTAATTCTGGATTATTTATTTTAACAGTCAAACTATTTAATTGATTGTTTCCTGCAAATGTTATACTGCCAGATATTTCTGAAAGCACCTCTTTACCATTTAAGAATAAACTAGGTCTTAGATATGAATTGTCTTGTGTCATTAATATTACCACCTATTGAAATTTTGTCTGATAAAAGTGTCCCATCTGAGGACATTTCTAATATATGTGAAACTTGCATTCTTACGGCATATTTCGGAAATTGTAATCCCACAGGATGGTCTTCAGACATACTTGTAATTACACCGAAAAATCTCGTTTTTTCTCCACTTTTATGCTCTACGTCTAAAAACACTGGTGTAGCGTTTTGTTGGTATCGCTTAATCTTTTTCCTATTACCTTTTGCGTCAGTATCTCCTAAATCTACACTACCAAATGTAACAGCGCCTCCAGCAGCACCTAATTTGCGGATTTCAGTTCTACCAAATCTATCTTCCATATTTGTATATTTACCCTTTCTTGTGAAAGATATAGACTGTGCTATAGCTATATCATTAAGGTTTACATGGTGAGGGTCTACTACCTTTATTAATTGTGAATGTTTATTACTATACGGCCATACTGCCCTTACAATATTTTTAGTAGCAGCTGCCTTTACGTTAAAACTTATTAAAATGGCATAAGCATCGAAGTCCCACATACCTTTAGGGTCAGTAGTATTACCTGCACCTACAGTTGTGACTTCTATTGTTATATCACCTATATTAGTAACAGCTGTACTGACATCTCCTGTAATTGCGTTTGTAACTGCAAAAATAGCTAAAGCTACGGAACTACAACTTAAGTTAGATTGTGCATGAATTAAATCACGTAATGTAGTAGCATAATCATTTGCCGTAGAACCGCCCGATATATCAACTTCAACATAAGCTTCGGCACCAGATACAGTAGGTTGTGATGCACTACCATTGTGGTCAAACCAAAATACTATAGAAGATTCAGTGCCAGCACTCTGTTCAGTATCGGGACTATCTTTTCTGAATATGTTAACATATCCACCGGCATATCTAGCTTTATCATCTGAACTAAATGTTATTCTAGTGGATTCTGCTGCTGTTTCACTTGAATCTGCTGGAACAGGCCCTGTCCATGTTCCAGACTCTATACCTGTATAACTCATTTGTTTCCAATCTGCAGGAACTTTAAACTTGATACCACCAGAAGTTTTTAAACCTAATGTACCATCTTCTATCTCTAAAGGCTTCCAACCATCTTTATGAGCGTAAGAAGCAGTTATTTGTATTTCAGTTGGTGTTTCACCCGGTGTATATGTGTTATCAGTTCTCAAATGTACTCTATCAAACAAATCTGTTTTACATAATAATAAATGATTTTTAGGGTGAGGGGTTCTAGTGTGTGTGGTACTTTGAGTAACATCCGCACCGTGTCTCAAAATATAGTCTCCGCTATCACCAATTATATGGTCAGTTGTCCTAGAACGTGCAGTTAAATCTTGCCAAAAAGCTTGTTCTACATCATCATCATTGGAATATAGTAACAAACCACGAGATTGTAAGTTAGTAGGAATTCTTAAGTTACCTGAGTTGACAGTGCTTACATATTGGTCATCATCATAATGTTCAATAAATGACCTTTGATTTGCTATATCTGACATATCCGTAGGTAAAGTATAATTATCTCTAACTTGAAGTCTAAGTAATCTATGGAAATCGTAAAATCTACCATCACTATCTTGTATATGTCCTAAGTTACCATTAGTGTAACTTACTTGAGAATTGTTATATATATCAGATTCACTGGTTATCATATAATTTGTTTCCATTCTATCAGTGTGAAAACCTAAATTTGAACTAATAGTGCCTTGAGTTTGCATGGGATGCCTCATAGTGTCATCATCTAAATAAGCAGTTTTTATAGAAAGGTTAGATGCTTTAGTAAAACTTTCGCTTGCATCGGTTTGTACACTATAACTAGGTTCGTTCAAATCTACTATAGGATTTCCGTTTGATAATATACATACAGTATCGTCATGACTTACATCTATATTTTGACTTAAATCATTTTTAGCGTCAAATACTTTGATATACACTCTTTCATTATCAGCGAGTGCATTACCTTTTAATAATTCAGCCCTCAATACAGTTTGAATTCTATCTTCTGAAGCAAATGGCACGCAATATTTAGCTATCTCTCCCGATGTATCTATATCTCCATCAGCATCTACAATTTCAGTAAGAGTATATTCTCGTACAGCTCTATCATCATAACCTTGAACTGTTAATTTAACACTTACAGATGTAGTAGAACCGTCTGTATAAGCGTACAACAATGGATATAAAGTTCCAGTGAAACCTATAACATCGATTGCTCTGTTGTCAATACCACTAAATATACGTTTTCTATCCGTTTTTAATACTGCTACCGGTGGTACGTTAGATGGACAAAAATGAGGTATTTTGTCTCCACTACCACTAGTAGGGCTTGCTTTTTCAAAAGATAACAAAGAAGTTTCGTTTTGTCCTGCTCCTATCGATGCAGAAAATGTTTCTAGTGCCTTAGTAGAAGCATGTGCTATATTTTCAGCAGCATCATTTGTATAAAATTTTGATAAGAAACCATCCATACTTTTAACTCTGACCATAGGAAAGAATTTTTTTGCTTCAGTGCATGCTTCTGTGTATATATGTTCGACAACACAAAAGAAGCTAGGTTTATCTAGTTTAACAATCTGAAGGTTTCTTTTTTCTGGTGAATTGTCCACACCATCATCCCAATCTATATGAAACTCAGTAACTGGTTCATTTGCATCTATACGATAGTAATATCTATTATATATGTAGTATGGTATAGTATCACTATTATTATGTATAGCACCAGCATTACTATCTACTGTGGCAGAAGATATCATACCTGTCGCCCCGCCAGCGATTGCATTTGCTTCTGTATCGTATACTCTTATTATTTGTCCCATATTTCCTCAACTATTATTAAATCTAAAAGCGGCTTTCCTAAAACTTAAATTAGAACTACATGCCACTTCATCTGATGTAGTTCCTCTTATATTGTGATAATCTTTTACAAACAATCTAGCACTGTAACTCTTAGATGTTGTGTAAGCAGAAGAATCCGCTACTTCTGAAAGTGGTTTAGTTAAAGTAAATTTACCACTTTTGACGTCTACCGGATATAAACATTTATTATATATAACAAACTCTTCCATAGTTCCTAAAAACTCTTTACTTCCTGTAGCATGAGTGTTACCCACAAATATCTTATTATTATTAGACTCTAGGTTAGCACTATATAACCAACCATCGTTAGCAGCTCCTGAATCTGCAAGTATAACTTCACCACTCTGGTCTTCTAATTTACCATCTATAAATAATTTTAAATTACCACTAGTTAAATTAGCATCAAAGGTCACCATAATATGTGTAGGTGTGTCACCATCTGTAGCTACTTTACCTGCACTCTGTAATTCTACATAACTATTAGTGTCCCAGTATTGTCTGTACGATACAGTACAGTCGGTGTTTATTTGTACCAAAAATTTCGCTTCTGAATATATTAAATACTCATAATCTGCTAGAACACCATCAGTTTCGGCGTCATGTTTTACATGTATACTCAAAGACATTTCATCTGTAACAGTATGACCTGTAGTTTGTAATGGGTCTGCAGAACCAGTTCCAATGGCTATTTCAGGGGTGTTGGTATCATCATTTCTCAGACAGAATCCTGCAAGTCCGTAAGGGTCATAAAAAGGACCTGTAGAAGAAGTACCATCAACAGAAGTAGTCATACCCTGTATCTGGTCAACGGGCGCAGTAGCTTTAGCTCCTTCTGCTCCTACCTCATTCATAGGGTAATATAATACTGCTCCATGATATTGACTAGGAACAAGAGTGTCATCTACAATTAAAAATCCATACCATAAATCAGTGTCACCACATTGCCAAGTAAAATCTACATTGTAAGGATTTTCTTCATTCGGTTGTATGTTGAAGTCAGTAACAGAAGGTAATTTATCTTCATAAATACCTCTTAAAAATATTTTATTAGTGCCTATTTCAGTGTCAATGTTAAATTTAACATCATTATCTGGATTACCTGTAGTTAAAAGAATAGGCACAGTGTCACCATGTGTTTTACTTTCTTTCTTTATAACATCATTTAAATCCATGTATACATATTTATTAACGTCATTGATAGTCAATGGTAATAACGAACAGAAACCACCATCTTTCTTTTCTTCATCGAAAGCACCTAAACCAAAATCATCTAATTTAGCTATCGTAGTGTTATCTTCGGGGTCATAAATTTCTAAACTCCAAGAGTTATCATAAGCACCGTCAGTATATAAAGATTCATTATACGTTGCTCCATATGTACCCTTTTCACTAATTTGAACACAATTAGTATAACTTTTTTCTGGCAAATAAAGTGTAGAACTGCTATCATCTTGCCAGCTATGCGCACCGGCTACATTCATCACTTCTACCATCAACCAATATCTTTTAGGTGATATTAAATATTTATGTTTGTTGGCATAATTTATATTATGTTGTCTATCGAAAGTTATTTCATTATCGTTTTTATCAACAATTCTCATAGTAACATAACTATCTAAGTCACTATGAGCAGCGTTGTACTCATAAATAATGTACTCTTCTCCTTGTTTAGCTTCGAACAATTGTGGTGAATCTACCACTAAGCCTCTAGAACCTTTAGTATCTAATATTCTAGCAGATGCGAAAATACACTCTCTTTTTTGTGGTATAGCAAGTAAATGAATGTCTGAATTATGAGCATGTTCAAGAGCGTCTGTGGCCCCTATACCTCTAGTTATGGTTATAACATCAGTACCACTGTTAACATTTGTAACTTGCATAATTTCATTTCCTATCCTAATAAAACCATCAACAACAAAGTCATCAGCATCAGTAACTTTGACAGAACCTTCTCCTGCACCTAACGCAGAACTGTCTGCTTTAGCTACATTACTAGTAGAGTCTGCAAATCTAGCAAAAGAGTTGTGACCAGCTATAAATTTAACTAATCCCTTTTGTGTAAAATAATCTACATTACCTACACCGTCAGTACCACTACCGTCAGATTCTACACTAAACTCTTTTCCAGCTACATCTAAATCGCCTACTACTAAACCTCTATTATAATAAGTCGGTGAAGTTCCACCATTAGAAAAACAAGGCGATTCACCATTTCCGAAATCAGGGTGACTGCCTGCTGTAGAATCTGCAGCACCTTGTCTACCTAATTTTTCTACAGAAGATGTAAAACCCACCCTTATATTAGATAAATCACTATCATCGTTAGTTACAATGTTACCAGTTATTTGTGCGTTTCCTGTTTGGTAACCGTTAAAATGTAGTAATTTAATTTCTCCATTATATTCTGCTGTACTTATGTCTGTAAGATTGTTAAAACCTAATAACATATAACTAGGTTGCTGGGTTTTATTGTCGAATGCGTTTGCTACGGTACTACTTCCGTCTTGCCAAGCAGTGTTAGGTAACTTAGCAGTAGTTGGCATCCTTAGTCTTCCACCATATTTAGTAGAGCCTTTATGTGGTGTCGCATTTTCATGAATTATATTAAAACATTTAAGTCTTATTGCGTCTATAAAAAATGAATTCCTACAATCAAATAAAGAAGTAGTAATTTGAGAATCTACATTAGAGTTATGGAACACTGTTTGGCCGTCAGACCAACTATCTGATGTTATAGTATAAGTTGAAGCGAAAGTATTAGAATCTTGCGCATTGTTATTTTCAGTAACGACCGTGCTTGAAGCATTAGTTCCATCAGCATCTGCTATAGTTATATCACTACCTCTATCTAGTAATAAATAAGATTCGTTTAATTTCCCAGCACCAGTAACTGTTACGCCCGCTAATTCACCTGAAACGTTACCAACACCAGACGCTTCAATCACTTTTAGTGTAGTAGAACCGCTACCAGCACCAGAAGTTTGTAATCCTGTTTCATAACGCTTTGCACTTTTATTATAAGTACCTTTGACGGCTGCACAATTACTTACCCATATAGTCATATATTTAGGCCAGTATGTTAAGTTATCTGCCCAGACTCCACTGCTACTATCAGTTATATTTTTTAAATTTGTCAATCTTGTGGTTGTATAAGGTGTTTCAGCACTAATCATATTACCGTCAGTAGGGTCAAACATTGCCCAATAGGCACCTTGGTCATTAGGATGTGTTTGAAAAGCAAGAGTAAACCATGAACTTGAAAAATCACCTTGTTCTGCAGCAGTAGGAGCATCTTGAAAACATACTTCACCCCTACTATTATCTAAAACGAAAGTAGTATCTGTGTAAGTGCTGCCAGATTTACCAGCATTACCTAAATTGTAATAAGATATTTGACCGTTGTGTTTAACAAAACTTACACCATAAAAACTTTTAGCGTTCGAACCATCTCCTGTTCCAGTACCATCACCGTCAGAGGCTGCACTGGGCGCATGTGCTTTGACGTAATTAAACAAGTTTTCACCACGATTAGGTTCTTCTTCTCCAAAAGTAATCGTTATAGAACGTGTTAGTCTATAATCATGAGCAGGTTCTGCATATAAAGAATTTTGGTCTCTAATTAACATAGGAGCTAACTCATCAAAATTAACATCTAATTCTATAGTAGGCATTACGGGTTGTTTACTTCCGTCAGTATTAGGCTCTCTAGAATATAGATGTATTGGTAAAGGTAAAATAGTAGATACGAACGTACATTGTTGATTTTGAGACCCATCTTGGTTTCCTCGCATAGGATAATGTATATTAGTTGACATGTTAAATCTATGTGGGTAAACCGCTTCCATATGTAAAGATTTATTACCATTCAAAACTTTAGCAGTGCTTAATTGTGGCCTTGCAAACGCAGTAACTATACTATCACCGTTTAAACTTACAAATGACCTATCTGAGTGTACTATATCGAAAATACTATTATAAGTTGTTAATCTATCATATTCTGTCGAATTACCCAAAGATTGATAAGAAGTACCAGCATTACCTTGTCTTGCACTATCAGGGTCTATGGTAGGTCCACTACCAGAGGTAGTTTGAACTTTACTTTCCATTTTGTAAGGTGTATATTTTTCATGGTAAGTACCGGTGAATGTTTTTCTATCTTTATCAGACCACCACCAATAATTCATGTAAACTGAAGCACCATTATATTGGTCTCGGTGTATTCTATATATATCTCCTAATTGTGCTGATGATTCACCAAACTGTTTAAAGTGACTATCTTTACCCATTTTATTATATCCAGTATTATTCTTACCACCAAACCTTTCACCATAATCATAACCATCTGCCTTTGTTAAATATGCTTTGTTACCAGCTACAAATGTATTTCCGAAAGCAATATTCAGACCTTTAGCACCCTCTCCTGAAAACTCCTCTACTATAGAAGAATAACTCTCATCATGAAAAGCAGCTATTTGAAATATATCCTCATTACTTATCAAACTACCTGTACCACTAGATTTGCCACCTTCTCTATCACCTATTTCCTTTTTCAGAAGATATGCTTTAAGGGTCGATGAGTTAGTACCATCACCAACAGTCATAGAATTGATATAAAATGCAGTTTCAGCACCTATCAATTCACCACCACCATATGATGGGCTACTAGGTAATAAATAATCTGCTAAAAAAACATTAGTTTTAGTTATTTCACTAACAGTACCACTTTGTATATCTGCTGTAGTTTGGTTGTTGTCGTATAAATCTGTGTAAATTGCACTTGGTAAAACTGTGTGCTCAGGCGTCGGTCCTTTTTTCTTAAATATTGCTGCCATTATATTCCTCCTAATTCATTTTGTCTTCTGAGTGCTTCTGGTAACGCAATAGCTATACGTTCTGCAAAGTCATCTGCGTTATCAGTAACTATGTCGCCCTGTATATTTAAAGTTATGCCTGCTCCACCCAACATATTTTGAGTTTTAGAAGTAATACTTTCACCGGGTTCTACCATCACAGGGAAATGTCTTCCGCCAAGTGAACCGCCACTATCATATATTCTACCACCCATATCATAAGTAGATGGTGGAATCATAGCACTTTTTAATAAACTGACTGTACCTATGGTAGCGGCAGCTCCTGCTACGGCTGCTGCTAGATTTCTAGCACTAACTACTGGTCCACCAAACAACGACATAGCCATATTGACAGCCATTATACCACCAGCTAAACCTACCATTGCTATACCTAATGCACGTGTTGGTCCTTCTGCTTTCATCATCAATAAAACACCAGCTGCTAAAAATATCTGAGAACTCATTTGTGCAGCTGCCATAGCTTTCAAACCGGTAGTACGACTACCTTCAGCTACCATCAAATCTAAAGTAGCAAGTTGTAAAGCATAAGTGTTCATCTCTGCTAAGGGTAAAATCATATTAAAAGCTTTAAACATTATAATAGCTTCTAAACCACCTTCACCTAACAAACCTACAAGTTTAACTAACAATTTGACAGGCATTAACAAAGCGTGTATAGCCATACCAAACCCTTGACCTTCTACCGTAATTTTTTGGAATGTATTCATTAAATCTTTTAATAAAGCTCCTAATTCTTTTAATGTATTAATAACTAAGTCTCTTATAACAATACCTTGCTCAGTTAATACTTTAGTTCCATCTGCCATAGTGTGCACAAAGAAAGATTCAAAATCTGTAACTATACCATGTAGTGTTTCACCAAACTCATTCATCATACCATTAGCTCTACCTACCTCCGACGAGAGCAAAAATGGAGCCATAAGTGCATTTTTAACTACTTGTATTTGATTAGCTAAAGACTTTTGCTGTATATCTGCCATTTTTGTAGCAGAACCAGCTGAATTAGATAAATCGTCAACTGCTCCTTGAAATTCCTCAGCATTCTGAACTAAATGAACGAAAGCAGTAGCACCACGAACGTTTAAATCTTCTAACAATGTTGTCATTAAATCTACATCAGATGCAGCTGGTCCCATAGCCTGTTTGAATTGCATAGCAATATCTGTTAACAATCTGAAATTGCCTTGAGAATCCATTATTTCTACACCTAATTTACGGAAAGCTGCTTCACTATCAGTTGCGTGTTGAGCAAACTCAGCTAAAGCCTGACGTAAACCACGACCTGCAATACCTGCTTCTAAAGCACGATTAGTTAAAACTTGTAAAGAACCGAGTAATTGGTCAATATTCTGCCCTGTAGATACGAAGAAAGGCATAGCGAACTTAACAGCGCTCGCTAAATCTTGATATTCAATCAAAGACTTGTTAATAGCATGTGCAAACTTATCTGTAAGTTCTGCTGATTTTTCCATATCTAAACCAAAACCAAAAATAGTTTGTGTAGTTAACTTAGCGATAGTGTCATGGTCACCTTGTACAGCCATAGATAATTTCAAAGTGTTTGCTAACACTTCTTGCGAATCAGAAGCTGATAAACCAGCCGATGCGAGTGTGTATAACCCTTCTGATGCTGTTCCTAGTGATATACCATATTGTGTACCAAAGTTAACAATTTCATCAGATAAACTAAATAAAATATCATTTGTAGTTTGAAAAATAGATTGAGCGTTCATCAATTCTTTTTCGAACTCTTGGAATGTAGAAACTACACCTTGTAATTTAAAGCCAAAAGACATAAGAGCGATAGAACTTGCCATTAAAGCATTAACAAGACCTGTTTGTAAGTGTTGTATACCTCTACGTAGGGTAGAATTTATCTGCATTTGCATCTGCAACTGCTCTCTATACAACTGGTTATTTTCTCTCAAAGCAGCTTTCATTTGTGATAAAGAAAACCTTCTTTTCCTATTATTATCTGATATAATTTTACTTTCTTCTTTTTCTAAAACATTTTTATTTCTGTGAGCGGCCACAATTTGGTCAAGTATTCTTTTTTCTCTTTTGTATGCACGAGTCCTTCTGTCCATACCTGCCATACGAGCCTTTTGCATTTCGATAGAACTCTCTCTATCTGCATAATCCATACCTGCAAAAGCAGCTTGGTCTAAATCACCCTGTCTATTGAACTTTACATTAACACCTGCCTTTTGCATATCAGATTGAAATGCACGGTTTGCAGCTCTCATTTTAGCTAAAGCTTGTTTATATTTTTCTGCATCAGCTTTGAAAACTTCACCCATTTTAGTAACTCTATGGTCACCGGGTACAGTTCTTGGTCTAGATTTAGCTGCATCTTTTTGTAATTGCGCTGCAACTTCTGCACTACGACGCTTCATTCTTTGCGTAGCAGCCTCATTACTTGCATTAAGTTCTGCTTCTAATTTATCATGTGCAGCTTTTAATTCAGAGTTCGCTCCTTTTAAAGCACCGATACCACTCTTTTGTAATTTAGCAAGCGCAGCGTTATAGTCTTGTTGCGACTTTTGATAGCTTCCTTGGTCGAACGCCATTTTGACGTATGACCTTACAGTTAGACCTGACATCACCATTTTATTTAAACATCTCCTTCAGAGACTTTCCTTGTGCTCTTTTCTTGACACCTGCCCTATGTTCAAACGTTTCTTTTAAATACATAGATTCGGCGTATTGAGAACGCACTTCAGGTTTATCTTTAGCCATGTTGCTTATATCTTTATCATTATACCCGTCAAAGGCGTGTATAGTGGTATAGTTTTTCAACCCTAAAAGTAAACCATCGAGTTCTACTCTAGGAATTCTCTTTATTTCTTCCCAACTCATGTTGAGTTCTTTCATTAGTGGTATATATACATATACCGCTTCTACTGAATCACCTAGAGCTTTTACTCGTTTGGGTCTGAAGATACCCCTAACATTACGTTAGTGATTTGGTATTTTAGTGAAGATGGTATTTTATCCCAAACAGATATTAAAGATGGCCCATCAGGGTTCTTATTATCTGCTTTAGACATCATGGTGAAAGTTCTTTCTCTACCCATTTCCATGTAGTGTTGATTTTTTTCTTCCTCTGACATGTTGTCATCTACCATTACCATTTTCGGTTCTTCAGCTTCTGAGAGTTCACACCATTGGAACTTTATCATTTTTCCTTTATATTCCAATTCAGCCTCTTGGACTTGTTCTGTTAACTCTACGAGCTCTTCAATACTCCAGTATTGCTTTTCTTTTTCTTCCATTTTTTCTCCTTTTAAAGTTATTCTTCTTCAGTTTTTGCTTTAGATTTCTTAACTTTCTTTTCTTTTTTTTCTACTTTAGCCTTAACTCCGTTTAATTCTTGAATTTTGACTAAGTAATCTTCTTTTAATAAAGGTTTATCTGTTACGATATTACCTTCGGCATCCTTAATGATATAAGTTTCGCCAGTATCCATATGTCCTGAATACTTCTTCATAGGTCATCCGCCGATGTTGCTGTTGTATATCCGCCATTAGCGGCATCTATCTTAGGTTGTACGAATCCGTATAAAGTTATAGTTTCTTCTGTGACACCATCTGCAGTTATATTTACAGCATAATCTGTTATACATAGATTTTGTAGAGTCATAGTTTCACTACTTTCTTTCAACTCTATATGCATACGATATCCGAAATTCCTAGTAGGTGTAGTATGTGTAACATTTGTAGAGTTATTAAGTTGAACTGCACCGTGCACTGGCAACTTCATAGTTAGTCCAAGTGGTGTTGCATTATCTAAATCAACTACACCAGATGAAGCGGAAGTATAAGTCATAACACCACATCTTGCTTGATTAAATAATAATTCAAACAATGGACTAGTCTTTTTCCTAGTTAAAACAACTGTACATTCATTCTTTACGGTTGCTTTGAAACCAGTTCTTAAACCAATCAATGCTAAATCTTCATCCATCTTTGCTACTGTTACATCAATAGCAGTCAAGTCACTTATGACATTTTTATCAGTTGAAGTCTTTTTGAGTGGTAATGGGGTTGTACTGTCTCCACCTATAGTGGTAACTTTACCAGTTCCATCATATTGTGGCCAGTTTCTGTTGAATATAGAGGTGTGGTGAGTGTTACTACCTGCTGCAGCGGCAGCAGCTGTGTATACGCTATCAGAATCACCAAACAATTCTCTAGTAATATTCATATCTGTTTTATTAGCTTGGTCTGTTATGTTAACTATATTACTACCTGCAATAGCATCTGCGTAAGTGTCTGTCAATTTTAAACTGTCGTCATCAACGTAGACTGCAAAATATCTTTTGTTTGCTGCTAAACCTGCTGATGGTGCAGTATCTGCATCCATAGTAATTTGTACAGGGTCACCAGTTACAAGCCCGTGAGCAGCACCACAGTCAATTTGGTTACTGGCAGTGGTCACTTCAGTTACTTGACCGTGTAAAACGTTGTCTACATAAACCTTTTGTTGTTGAGGTAAGATAGATATACCACAGAAACTGTGCTCTGTGGTAATAGCAGCGTGTACATCTCTTCCTAAAAAGTATACCATACTTTATCCTCAGAGGTGTGTTGCGTCTGCGTTATCAGCACTAACAGCTGCGGTATCTATTAATGGGTCTGTGTGACAAATAAATGTTAATGTTTCTTCTTGCACAGCGTCTGCACCTAGTGTGACTGTATAATCTGCAAGAACACAATTTCTCAAAGTTATAACTTCTTCTCCATCTTTCAATTGAACTGCAAGTCTGTAACCATACTGTAATGTAGGTTGTTCGTTACCTGCAAGGGTATTATCTGATTTAATTCCGTATCTAGCGTTGTTAAACACATGATTGAATAATGCAGAATTTCTCTTTTTTGTTATAACGAGTGTTGTTTCGTTTTTTATTTCGGCTTTAAGAGCAGTTCTTTGCCCCATGTAAGCTATGTCTTCGTCTACTTTACCGAGTGTTAAATCAACACCGGTTACATCTGTGAAAGGATTGTGAAATGAACCACCGTCAAATGCATTACCATCTGTGCCCCACAGAAACTCAATTATGTCTCCGGTAGTAGCTGTCCCAACAGCTGCTACGTCTGGGGTAGCTGATGATATCTCAACACACTTATCGGCGTCTTCTGTACATATCGCAACCTTTACATCTCTTCCTAGGAAATATACCATTTTTTTTCTCCTCGAACGCTGCGCTGGCATTCGATATAAACTATATGTCTACGCCAGTATATAAAGGTTTCCCCTAAAAGTGCAATATAGCTCTACTAATCTCCTTATAATGATATAATATAGCTCTTTATATCTTAGTAAAGCTATTGAGCACCAAATCTCATTGCTTTACCATCGTAAACAGTTAAATAAGGTAAAGCCCACAAAGAAATACCTGCCATTCTCACTCTTTTGTTAACTCCAAGTATAGAGTTAGCAGAAAAAGACTTACTACTTTCTTCACTAGCGTCTCTTATAAACTCTAAAAGCCCACCCTTTCCAGCAACAGCTTCAGCTAATGCTTTATCCGCTGCCAGCAAATCTATAGTTGGATGTATTTTACCACTATCTGTTAAAGCTGAAGATATAGCTCCTGCAGTCATAGCGTTTATTGTTATATTATCCGTAGTAGCTTTAATGTCAGAAAACATTTGCCCATGAGTCCTTGCTGCATTGACGTCATAAGCGTTTAAATTATTATTAAGCATCAATAACTCTCTCGTTGTAGCATCTAAACCATACTCAACTTGAGCATGTTTTAAAGCTCCTGTGTTAAATTTTATTTTTCCACGTCTATTTAATCGAAATTGACCTATGTTAGCATAAACTGGTTCATCACCACCCTTAACATCTGTTAAAGGGATAGTATAATAAACACCTTGCTGATATCTATCAACGTTAAAAAGAGCAGTTTTAGTAAACTGTATCATTGCATTTTGCATCGACATATTACCACCTTTGACCATAAACTCTCTTGCTTTACTTTTAGGATTATCAGTAGGGTTCATAGTTCCGGCTTTAATTTTACTACCCATATCTCGTGCAGTAAGTTTTTTATTATCTTGCATAGACATCATAATTTTGTTAACATTATTTATTTGGTCTTTGAAATATCTCAAACCTGCACTAGCCATCTTTTTATATCTTTCTTCATCTGTCAAACTTTCATCGTTTTTAGCACTTGTAAAAGCTTTAGTTAATCTAGCCCTTTCTCTGCCTGCGTTTTCAATACCGTGATGTCCTTCTGGTCCCATTTTAGCAAGAAAATTAGTATTTGTGACTTGAAAATTTTTGTTACCTATCTGTATATCTACACCATGAGGTCTACCTCTGATACCTGCAACTGCTTCAGGCCTTTCTGGTACTTGTGTTCCGGGCACCATAGGTTGTTCTTCTACAGCCTTTGAGCCTCGTTCAAACTGTTCAACGTAACTAAAAGAAGAATTTTTGATATCTTTAGCTATATGACCCAATGCACTATCTACTATTCCATCTCCACCTAAACCAGCACTTGCCATTGCAAATCTGTCTGGTGACATGTTAAGTTTATCTAAATCTGTTTCGTTATAGTAACGATATAAAATAAAATTACCTTTGTAAATACCTTTTGCGAAGCCATTGTTCCGTTTATACAAAGAAACTGGCTCTGTATAAGGTCTTCCACCAGAACCCTTTACTGATTTAAGTCTACCTGTTTCCGGATTTGCCCCTTTCTTAGCATAGTAAGGCATATAACCACCGGCAACACCAATGATAGGTTCATTCATTTGCTTGATAGAAGCCTGAACGTTCCTTTTGTATACCATGATTACGTCCTGAAGTTAGTAAATGTAATCATAAAATCAGCAGAAGCACCGTACCATTGTAACTCTGGTAGAAAACCAATATTACCCCAAGCGTTTAAATGTCTTTCAAGGACTTGTGTGTCTTCTTCTTCGTAAGTGTCAAAGTTTATATCCATAACACTGTTTGCAACATTCAACATTAACCAGTTTAACAACCTTCGCTGTTTGTAATAAGCGTCTTGAGAAAAATTACCACTACCTACCTGTATAGTTGTCTCTTTTTCACATATAAGGTGAATAGTATAACTTGCACCGTAAATTTCACCTGTTCCCGATGAAGAACCTAGCGAGGCACTTTGCCCCATCAGTTGTTCTTCAAAACCTGAACCGTTGTGTTGTACTATAATTGCTGGAAACTTCAATTCTTCTACTTCTGGAAACTCACCAAACACGTGTATATTCTCACCATCTTCTGTGAGTGTGTTTATACTATCACTTATCCCTGTCATTAGGGCTCTTTCAATCACATTTAAAAAATCCTTAGCCATATGCTCTTCTCCTACTTGTTCTGTCTCCCCTTACTCTTACAGCTCCAACTTCCATATATTCATCTCTATAGTCTTTAATAGTCTCTACTCTCCATTCAGCTTGCTTATATAGATATATATCTTTAAGCTCTACTGAGTTAGAGCTCGATGTAGCAATAACAAGGGAGCTTAAATAGTTATCACTATCTCCACGAAGCTTATCTACATCTAGAGTTACCGTAGAAGCTGTAAATGTCTTACCTGCTCCGCTAAGATATATTTCCTTAGTAGAGCCAGATTCTATATCTCTAACTGGTAAATCGATAGTAACGAAGCTTGATGGTGTAAATGTATCTGTTGCAGTCCAAGTTAAAGCTTTAGATGCTCCCCCCTGAACTCCGTTGAGCGTAATAGACGTCAAGTTGTCTGTTGTTATCTTAATTTTAAATTGAATCCTGTCGATTTCGTAGCCTGCGGGGTAAG
>Ga0208669_1000262_pt1 | contig 21330 bp, 35 predicted proteins | sample 21_taG_FD_184095 | JGI IMG/M metagenome (GOLD analysis project Ga0208669, IMG submission 184095) | Marine viral communities from the Subarctic Pacific Ocean - 21_ETSP_OMZ_AT15319 metaG (SPAdes) (version 2) | ecosystem: Environmental > Aquatic > Marine > Oceanic | place: Pacific Ocean | collected...
ACTTATCCCCTCCAATCGGTAGTAAGGCTAGAAAAATTTACTCAGCTACACAAACATATAAGTTTAACAAAAAGATTATACCAACAATGGGTATGGGTATTGATAACCCAGCATACTTAGCTATAGCCAATATAGTATCTGCTACTACAAACGTACCTTTAGATAGAGCTATAATGAAAGTAAATAACTTAAGAGCTGCTGCTGATTCACAAAACCAAGCTTGGCAAAGAGTTGCTACGTTTTTAGGTTGGAATACTTGGGATGTTGGTGTTAAAAACACCGCTGTTGAAAAAGCTAAAGCTAAAAATAAAAAATCATCTAGTAAACGAAAAACTAAATACAGAAAATAACTATGAGAAAACTAATAACTATAATGGCATTACTTGTGTATAGCAACATAAGCGGACAGTTTTTAAAAGAAGTTTATAAAGACTTTTTAAAATACGGTACGGTGTATGTGGCTGGAGACGTAAATAATCCTCAAATGGAAGTTAAAGAATATTTTGTTAGAACAGATTCTGAAGATTTTTATGGTATACCAGAGGTTATAGATCAAACAACATATCACCCTTACGATTATAGATTTGGGTTTGGTATACGTAAGCTAGCTAGATTTGGTTACGAAAGTAAACCAGGTAATTTTTGGACAGGTGATGCAGACATTGAAAAACAAACAGCTTTATCCGCACCAACATCAGCTGTTAAAGGTTTAGAGTATTTGTTACATTGGGAAAAAGAAAGACAAAACGGTGATGAGTTTACTAATAAAAGATTATTTGTAAGACATACTGGTAAATATCACATCGCTAAATTTGAATCAAGAGAATCAGGTAATGTAGGTTTTGAATATACATCTGGTGAAATAAGAGCTAGATTACCTATTGGTAAGAAATTTAGTTTATCAGCAGGTGCAATATACAGAACACATCAACAAGCTTATGGTTACAACCCTATAGAAATATGGTTAAACGAGACTGAAATGTATACAGACCCTAATACGGGTGAAGAGTTTGAGTACCCAGTTAACCCTTGGTATTCGCTAGGTTTTTTATATGGTTATGATGATATATATTATACATCAACTGACGAAAACGGAAATGTAACATCTGATTGGTGTTGGGTAGATTCTGATGGTAATACAGTAGCACATACTGATTTACAGTTTCGTGATACAGTATTTGGTGATTTAATGAATAGATTTAACAAAGAAGCTTGGGACGAGTTAGAGCCATTTGCAGAAATTGCCCCTATTGTCGGAATTGATTTTTACCACTATAAATCTAATTTTTGGTTGCATGCTTACGCTAATTACATATTACCTTATCATAAATATGTTAAAGGTAATGTAGATTTTAGTTATTTACATCGTAATAGTTGGGGTAAAGGTGGTCACAATAATCAACTTGCAGGAGAGCAATGGGACGATTATCAAGCTGGTTTAATGTTTGGTTGGAAAGTTAGTAAATCAATAGGTGTATTCATAGAGGGTGAATATACTAAGTTTTGGGATAGTGAAATATATAACAGTAGCGTTGGACTTAATTTTACGTTTAAGTAATGGCGGAATTATCAGAAAAATCAGAAGTTAAACTAGACATAAAAACTCTAGTAGGTATAATAATAGGTATTATATCTGTAGCTGGTATATGGTTTGATCTAACAGCAAAGATAAGTACTATAGATAGTCAACTTGTTAGATTAGAATATAACCAAACTCTAAACGATGAGTTTAGAATAAAATGGCCTAGAGGTGAAATGGGTGCTTTGCCAGATGATGCTAAGCAAGATTTAAGAATTCAATACCTACAGAAAGATGTAGAAAAACTTATAGCAACAATCGAAGAACTAAAAGAGAAAAAATAATGGCAAAGAATTTAGACGAGAATTATAAAATAGGTTTAGACATCGATGGCGATGGTAAACCGGATTTTGGACTATCATTAAAAACAATAGGTGCCTTGGTCTTTGGCATAGTATCATTAGCTGGTGTTTGGTTTAGCTTAAAGGCAGATATAGCTTTAGCTATGGAAATGCCTGAGCCTACTATATCTAAAACAGAGTGGGAGTTGAAAGACGAGTTAATACGTAACACTATCATGGACACTCAAGATGACGTAGAAATGATATTAGAAAAACTAGATAAGCTAGACGAAAGAATATACGAGATACAAAAAAATAAATAACATGAGACAATTAATTTTAATTTTAGTTTTAATACCGTTTTTATCACACGGTCAAGTAGATGTTCCTGATAAATACTGGTTAACTGATGATAATTTTGAAGATGTAGTTTCTGGTAATTCTGCTTTTGGAGATGATGATGATCAAACTATTCTTATAGAGTTTTGGGCAGAGTTTAACGCTCACAACTGCTTTGCTGAATGGAAACAAGTAAAAGATGCTTTATATTATAGAGTAGATATATCTAAAGCCGCTAAAGCTAAAAAAGAATATAGAATACGCATGGCGCCAACTTTGCTAATATTTAAAGGTGGTGAAAAACAAGCAACATTTAAAGCTGGACTAGACTTGTTGCTACCAACAGATCTTGATGAAATACAAGAAACAATAAACGAAATTAACACAGCAAGTAAATTTTAATGAAAAACATAAGTAAACATATAACCTATAAAGAAGGTACTTATAGTAACACAGCTAATAGACTTGGTTTAGCAAATGATCCTACGGAAGAGCAATTAGAAAATATGAAGCTAGTTGCGGAAAAAGTGTTTGAACCTCTTAGAGAGCACGTATCGCATCCTATAAAGATTAATTCGTTCTTTCGTGGACCTCAACTTAACAAAGCCATTGGCGGAAGTCACTCGTCACAGCATTGTAAAGGCCAAGCTATAGATATTGACGATAGCTACGGTAATTCTACTAATGCTTATATGTATGAGTGGATAAAGAAAAACCTAGATTACGATCAAATGATATGGGAGTTTGGTACTGATGAAAACCCAGACTGGGTACATATTAGCTTTGTAAACGAAGGTGAGAATAGAAATAGATGCTTGAAAGCTTATAGAAAAGAGGGATCAAGAAAAACTTATTATAAAATTATATAAAATGACAAACAAAGACAAGAGATTATTCATTAAGATGGTAGGTATTATGTTTTTTGTATTTCTTATATTTGGTTGTGGTACTTATAATAAACAACCTAAGATACAAATAACACATGTGCTAGCTGTAACAGAACAAGGTGACACGCTAAGATTACCTATAGGTATGATTAAACCTAACGTATATTATAATGTTATATCATATCCTAATAGATATTATGGTGGTTGGTATAATGGTTATTATCAACCAAGCTATCACAACAATAGACCTATATACGCTCCAAGTAGCGGATCTGGTTCTAGTAACAATAATAATAACAATAATAATAACAACAATAACAATAAGCCTGATCCTAGACCAACACCTGACATTATAGTAAGGCCAAGTGGTGATGTTCTAAAAAAGAGAGGCGGAAATTAATTAATTATGGAAAGTGTATACAAAAGAAAAGGATGTGGACCACAAGGATTAGGTTCATCTTACAAACAAGTTAAAGCAGGAAAGAAAGAAAAATTAGAAAAAGTTAACGAAATAGGTGATCCAAGTAGTTTACCTATTAACACCGTAGGACCAAGCGATCCTAACAAAGGAAACGATGTGCCAGAAAAAGGTGATGATATTAAATCAGTTAACAAGAAAGCTAATTGTTGGAAAGGCTATAAAGCTGTAGGTAAAAAGAAATCACCTAGCGGTAAGAAAACTAAAGGTGGTAAAACTAAAATGGTTAACAACTGTGTTAAGATAAAATAATGTTTAACTTACCAGAATCAACCTTTTTAAAAAAAGGTAAAATAAGAAAAACTACTAAAGGTAAAGGTCGTAACTTCAGAACAAAAGAAGAGGGTGCGGGTATGACATCTAAAGGTGTCAAAGAATATAGAAAGAAAAATCCTGGTAGTAAACTAAAAACCGCTGTTACAGGTAAAGTAAAACCTGGTAGCAAAGCTGCTAAGCGTAGAAAATCTTTTTGTGCAAGATCAAAAGGTTGGACAGGTGAAAGAGGTAAAGCTGCTAGACGTAGATGGAAGTGTTAACTTGTGAAGTTTTTTGATTTAAATAACAATGGTAAATATGATTGGTGGGAATATATACTACCTATTATATTGTTACTATGTGTTGAAGTTGTAGCTGAAGTTATAGCTAAATTTTTGATATCTTAGAATACTTAGGAGCACTTCTAATTAGCTTCTCATCTGTCATCCAACCATCGTATTTTAACAACTTAGTATCTAAGTCGCTTAACAAATGCCAATTAATATCTCCTCTTCTTTTTAAAAAAGAAACATACTCTTGTTCTAGATTTTTATCATGAGCAGATTTTTGCATTGCATAACAAGGTAAATGCCAACTATGAGGATCAGCCGCACTTAATCTTCCTGCCTTATCAGATAATCCAGGTACACTTACTGTTTTAGCAAAGAAATCAAAACCTATAAGATCAATACTTTTATAGGTTTTTACTTTTTGTAGAAACCATAACAATGTTATAAATCCAGCGCTAGGTCTTAAATCGTTAGACAGCATATCTTTACCGAACATACTCATTATATCTATAATTTCTTCATCTGTATACATCATTGTGTATAGCATACCTTGTGGTAGTCTTTTTTCTATTTCCCAATTTTTAAGCTGCAAATTACCTCTACATCTGTTAACTAGTATTTTAGATTTTTTAAATTTACCTTTTTCAAAACGGTTTTTATTCTTATACCACTCAGGAGCTCTAAATTGACCAGTAACCCATATATCACATTTCTCGCCTATAGACTTTTCTTGTTCTGGTGTTGCAGATATAGCTCTACCAAAGCGAACAATAATATCGTAGGAATCTATAGTCTTACCAAGCTTATGCTTCATAATTTCTACAGAGTTACCTACGAATACTATTCTTTTGTTTTTTACAAACTGTTGTATATCTTCCACCACTCTTCAGATAATTCAGAATCTTTATACTCATCAAACCAAGGTCCACCCTCTGTGTAATGAATAGCCCTCGCGTTTGTCTTAGTTATTTCATCAATACCAACTAACATATTATATCTTTTAGGTATTTCACCTATATCATTTTCATTTAAAAATTTAAACTCATGTAATTGAGAAGCCGTTGCGTTGTCTAGATATTTTTTAGATAATTTTCTATTTAACCTATTACAGTTAAATAACATCAACGAGCTCCAGTTTTTCTTTGGATAAGACTTATTATTAACTCCATTCATTTTGTTAGACTTAACTTTATAGTCATCATGTTTAACTACTGATATTGGTTTATCACCTAGGTATCTACTAACTTCTCTAGGATCTACTCTCCACAAGAAATCGTTATCACAAAACAAAGCATAACCTCTGTAGTTCATTAACATTGGCACATAAAATCTAGTAAAAGAAAACTCAGTAGATTCTCCTTCTATATCTTCCCTACCATAAACTCCTATTTCTTTTAATTTAGATTTATCTAAATAAGTTATATTAGCTTCTGGCCAATATTTTAATATTGAAGCTTTACAAACTTTTGTTGCTTCAGGGTATCTTGAGTCATGCCCTATAAAAATTTTAATACTTCCTGGTTTTTTATTCATTATTTACTTTTTTACCTGATGTTTTTCTTATTATATCATCGTGATTAAACTCTGCCCAATATAATTCAAATGCAACTCCAGATTCTTTACCTTCAAACTGATGATACTTACCTGGTTTAACCATTGTAAAATCACCTGCTTTTAATATGGTTTCATCAACAAGATCTTGATCGTCTTGCCATACTCTTATTATCATCTCTCCAGACTCTACGAAAAAACCGTTCCATTTAAATTTATGTTCGTGCTCTGAGCACTTGTATCCTTTATTAAATTCTATTCGGTGAAACTCTAATACACCGTTCTTGTGTACCATTTCTGTTGCACCCCATATCTTTCCTGCTTTCATTTCTTTTGATTATGTTTAAAGTAAGGCTTTCTCCAGTTTTGTGAATTTATTGGGAACCTTCTATTTATTATTACTTGTTTTTTTGGTTTTTCTAACACATCGTGTAGATCAATCCATTCGTGCCTCTTGTTATCAGCTCTGTTTGTTATCTTAAACTTTTTTAAACTTTGATCATCTTTATTAGTAAAATGAACACTACATAATATTCTAGGTCCTATAGTTTCTACCTTGTGAAACTGATATTGAGGTATGTAAAGCATATCACCTTCGTCTAATATAAACTCTTCTAATATTTCTTTAGGCTTGTTAGGTATAAACTCTTTATATATCGTCCATTTAACTTTACCGCTTTGGTGAAACAAAAAATTATCAGTAGCATCACCGTGAGCAGGAAAGCTTTTAGATCCAGCTTTAGGTGAAACATATACATTAACTTGACCTCTTTTAAAGTACCTTTCAAACTCAAAAACAACATCTAACAATTGTTTGCTTTCGTACTCAGCAAATGGTATTACAAATGATTTACCTTTTTTCCAAAAATTATGTATACCTGCTTTGGTAAACATAGGTTGATTTGATTTTTTTCTTTTAACTTTATCAAAACACCATCTTTCATCTTTATCGTTATAATCAAGAACCTGAAGATGAGGTACGTTAGGGTATCTGTTTATGTACTTAGTTAAATGACCCCAGTGAAACAAATCTTTAAATTTATTTCTTCTAATAACTAAATGTTTTTTACCCCAGTACTCTTTAAAAAATAAGTTTATTGGTATTGGATCTAGTATTTCTTTTAATGTTATTTCTTTTTTCATATTTTATCCGTCGCAGCTTAAACAGTTAGGGTCTATCGCTTGTTTAGCTATATCACCTCTAAGAACTGATTCAGTTCTCATGTAATATAAAGTTTTAACACCTTTTTTCCATGCATCTAAATGAACCTTGTTTATAAACTTAGGTTCTGCTTCTGAAGGAAATGCTAAATTTAAGCTAACAGCTTGATCAACATACTGTTGTCTAATACCTGCTTGATTAATTAGTTCTAATTGATTGATTTCTTTGAAAGTTTTGAAGACTTCTTTGAGCGGTATATCGTGATCGCCCAATGTAATTTTCTCTAATGCTTTTACGCCCTGCACCGAGCCCCCGTCCTTTAAGATTTGGTCCCATATTTTTTTATTGTTTAAATTGTTTTCTTCTAATACTTTTTCAAGAGTTGGATTTTTACGTATGAAAGTGCCTTTCGCAGACTGGTCTGTAAAAACATTAGCAGCCCAAGGCTCGATTCCAGGACTAATATTCCCAGATAACTTACTGTTACTAACAGTAGGAGCAATAGCTCTAAGATGAGTGTTCCTAAATCCTGTGCCAACGCACCATAGCGGTTCATTAAACGCCTCGGCCAAAGCCATACTAGCTCTTTCTGATTCAATTTTAATTTGGCTAAAAATTCTTCTTGTTTCATATTGTGATAATAAACCTTCAAAAGGTAATCCTTTTTGTTGTAAGTAAGTATGCCATCCAACTACACCTAAACCTAGTGCTCTACCTTTTTCAGCAGATCTTACTGAGTTTTCAAATCCTCTTCTGTTTTTTGCTTTTTGTATAAACTCTTCTAATACACCATCCAAAAACCATATACTATCGTATATTAAATTACTGTTTTTCCACTCATGATATTTAGCTAGATTTAAACTAGATAAACAACAAATAAAACTATGGTTTTCATCTGTATGTAATGTAATTTCACTACATATATTAGTCATGTGTACTTTTAAAGCATTATCTTTATAGGCAGAAGGATTATTCTTATTAACGTTACCTTTAAACATTATATAAGGTTCTCCTGTAGCTTTACGCTTCTGTAATAGTTTACCCCATTTACGTCTAGAAACTTTATCTCCATCTCTAAGCTTTCTCATAAACTTATCACCAACTACAGCGCATTGATGTAGGTTAAGTGATTGTCTATTTACATCTCCTTTAGGTTCTCTTATTTCTAACCAGTCTTCAAAATCAGCATGTTCAATATTTATATTAACAGAGGCAGCACCTCTTCTAACTGATCCTTGGTTTGTTGCTAGTATTGTAGAGTCATATATTTTACAGAAAGGCACAACACCATCTGATGTGCCATTGCCTGTTATATTAGCACCTGCAGGTCTAATTTGATTTATACCTATACCAACACCTCCACCGTGTTTGGCTAGTAACATCATTTCTAAATTCTTTTGGCCTATATCGATTATGCTATCTGCAACATCAATACCAAAACAGCTTATTGGAAAACCTTTATCAGTACCAGTGTTACTAAGCACAGGACTAGCAAGACAAAGCCAACCTTTCCAGATGTAATCAAAAAAGATGTCCTCCATTTCTTTTTTCTGTAATCTATTCGCAACTGTTTTAGCAACTCTTCTGTACGCTTGTCTTGGTGTTTCATCTTCTAATAAATATCCTCCTTGTATTGTTTTTTTATATACGTCGGACTCTGCCCAACTTGGGTAATCTATACCCTTTTTCCATCTATTGCTCCACATATTATGTTATTAAGTGTTTTATCCAAGCAAATAAACCATTAAGGTTTAATGCTACTAAATTCCATTGTTTTCTTGATCCCGTCTGTATCATGACACAAATAAAACCTATTATATATAACCAAGGTTCTAATGTCCATTGTGCGGCTACTAGAAAACCGGCACCCATATATCCAATACGGGTTGCCATTCTTTCTAATACTGTTAATTGTCTTTTTCTTTCGACAAGAAACTTTTTAAATTTATAACTTACCATACATCTTCAAAATCTTCTCCTTCATTTGCCTTACTATAGTCAGTTGACCTAATCGCGAAAAAATCAGTGTGGGTATGACCCCCAGTAAGATGATAGAACCAATCCAAATTACCCGCTGCTTTTTCGTCATATGAGAAGTACGATCCGAGATCCACGTAACCAAGTTCTTGTAATTTTTCATTAGTTCTTTTTCTTATAAATTGTTTTAGGTCATAAGACTTTATACCATCTATATCACCCATTTCAAACATCTTTTCTATATACTTTTCTTCTAATTCAACCATTATCTTAGCTGCATCTACAATATCTTCTCTACAGTCTTCTAATAAATCTTTATCTTCTTCACACATGTGTTTAAATAATTGACAACCCATACGGCTGTGTAAAGATTCATCTCTAACTGACCATTTCATTTGTTGGCCAATACCTTTAAGTAAATTACGTAGCTGAAAGCTATACAAAACGGCAAAAGCAGAGTATAAAGAAACTCCTTCTGCGAAAGCAGAGAAAACAGCCAATGACTTTGCGATACCTCTTTTATCGTCGCCATCATATGCAACGAGGTTATCAAAACGCTCAGCCGTAGCTGGTTCATGAAGAAACGCTTCATAATCTTCTAGTTTTAATGTTTCGTTTAAATAACTATATGCTACAGCATGTACAGTTTCCTGTGAGCCAAACATCATAGCCATTTGTTGTATCTCGTGCTTTGGAAACCACGATACTACTTTCTGAGTCCAGTAATCACTTACTGCACATTCAGTCTGAGCAAAACCTAGTAAGATGTTTCCTACTAGGTGTTTCTCTTTTGCTGTTAAAGACTCGTTCCAGTCCTTAACATCTCCACTCATAGGTATTTCAGTATGTAACCAAAATGCTTGAGCTTGTTTTAACCAACCCTCAGTATAGTACTCAGGGTAGTCAAATGGTTTATATGCAATACGTTTGTCGAATAATCCCATGTTAATAATGTAAAGTTAAACAAATATCAAATATGCCCACGTAAATTACGTGATCTATCTTATTACCATCTGGGTACTGTCTGTATCCAAATAATATTCCATTAAATAAGCCAAAGCTTAATTCCCAATTATTTTCTTCCATCTATTTTTTTTATTAGTTCTACGGTCATATCACATTCTTTTTGGTTTTGAGGTTTATACAAAGTGAAAGGTCCTACTCTATCATTTGCTATCAGCCTTTTAAATAATTTCCATCTCATTGGAAAAGACTCATTAGCTCTACCCTTTGTTTCAATTATAAAACCTTTACCTATAAAATCAGGTGTGTATTTTATATTTAAAATCTTTTTATTACCTCTATTTTTATATTCACCTTTACCATTGCCACATCTTTCGTATGCTTCAAAAGGGAAATCAAAACCCTCTACTAGTTCAAATGTTTGTCCTTCGTAAAGAGCTTTAATGTTCGCTTTTTTTAAAGCCATGTACATATAACGTTCTAGTCCTGACGCAAAAGTAATACCGTCGTAAGTTATTTTCTTTGACTGTACAGGACCTCTTTTTCTTTTATAAAACTTCTTTTTCATTGACGTCTATATTAGTTACATCTGCTGTGAATCTTTTATAGGCTACTTCTTCTACTTCATCGTTTAAACATCTTCTGGCTGCTTGTATGTAAAGTATTGCATCCATTAATTCTTCTTGTACATCAATAAGAAATCTATTAAGATCTTTTTCTTCACCCTCAATCTCTTGCATCATTGTAGCGCCATATTTCTTTTGGCCTATTAAACTACGTTCGTCCATCTTTTTTAAGACTTGTTGAACTATTTTATCTTCTGTTTTAATCCTCATCTTTCACAAATGTTCCGTTAATCATCTTGCCCGTTCTCTTGTTTATCACGTCGTACGCTGTTGCTATACACCTTTCAATTTTAACACCTTCTAAATGTGCTAGATTTGTGAGTACAACAACCATATCACCAATAGCATCTATAACTTCTGGCTTATCCTTCTTTAACAAAGCCTTTGCAAGTTCTCCAGCTTCTTCTTGTAGTTTAACATATTGTGTGTGTGAATTACCCTGTTGATACAATCCTCTTATTAATGCCCATTTTCTAATTTTATCAAATATACTTGATTTGCTAGTGGCTGATTCATTGTGTAACATTTCATGAACAACAGCGTGTTCATATTCAATAGGGTTTTTTTGAAAGTTTGACATAGCTTTATTATATACGTAGCTTCTGTCATTGTTAAACATAGAGGTTTTAACGTTTTGCATGATCCAAGTAATTAGATCTAATGTTAGTTTAAAATCTCCGTGTTCTGTTTCCCATGCCATACCAATGTTATCCATTAGTTGTCCTTTAAGTTTATTGACTGGACAAGGAAAAGTTGTGGTTTGTTCGGTCACGTTTATCTTCATATTTTTATTTGGTTTAAGGTTTCTATAAGGTACTAGATCTACTCTGTACCCATACTCTTTTTGTCTCTCAAGCTCTAAACAAGATATATAATCTATATCTTCTGAGCTTTCTAATATTTCATACTCATCAGGTGAATATCCTTGTTGAACTGTGACCCGGTTATTAAGATCACAGGTAACGCCGATTTTTTTACCCGGTATATGATATAAATAATATGTCATAATTTATCGTTATATATATGCATGTTATGTGCGTGATGGTAATACCATCCGACGTCAATAGACAGTCTCTCTGCAATCATTTTTTGTAATGATGAAAATTGATATTGATCGTTACAGAAACCGTACCAGATGTCATTAGAACGCATATAAACAGACATGTTTAGCTTATTGTCTATTATTGTAAATTGTATTGCATAGGTACAAGGCGTATCTTTACGATACTTATCGAACTCTTTGCAATCATATATACTAATAGCCGCGTGTCTAGTATTAGGATTATCTCTTAGTTTTGCCACTACATAATCTATTTGATTATTACGTTGCCATTGATAACCGTAATTACTATTTACTTCTCTATCACTATTAGCCATCTTTTCCCATATAGGTGGAACCTTACCGTATAATTCACCTAGTTTGTCTATATTAGGATCACCTGATAAGTACCATTGCCATTCAGCTTCTGCATATTCATGAGACCATTTTCTAAACTTATTTTTAATATGATTATCTAATGGTTTTTCTATTGTAAAACCTACATTAAATAAAGCTTTAGTATTATCAAAGTCTATACCTGTTGTTATAAGCTCATGCATTACACAGTTAAATGCTTCATTAGCTGTTTCAAATTTTGTTCGCATATTTTTCGTAATAATATTTATAATAGTTAAATATAACTTCCCACAGTTCTCTGGAATCATAGTATTTAGGTGATCTGTTGACCTTACCATTTATCTGTATATCTACATACCAACTCATAAAGTTTTCTTTACAAAATGGAGATATGTATATTCCATTGTTTATACACCAATGATAGCATTTGAATTCGTAGCTATCATATGAGTACGTGGGTTGTTGTTGTTTTTTCTTTCTCATGCTTCCCAAGGCATTGGCTCAGTTTCATCTACAGCATTTAACTGTGGTATAAATGAACCAGACCTGTGTTCCCATGTAAAAAACGATTCAGCGCCATTTTCACCTAGATTTTGAAACTTACATTTTAATACTTTTACTTTAGTATTTTTAGCTTCATAATCTCTATGTACTAACAAACCGTGATAACTAGCATCATACCATTCACCACCACCTTTTATGTTGTACATTGTAGGTTCTTCTATTTTACCATCTTGGCCTTTATACATTTTAGTTGGATGTGCTACTATAAACGTTAAAACATCATACTTTTTACAAAAGGCTTCTATCTTTGCTAGATAGTCCATAGTATATCTGTTCACATCATCTGAAACTGCATTTGTATCTCTAACCTTATTAAACGGATCAATAACTAAACATTTAATACCTTTACGTTTAACTAGCTCAGCACCTTTACGTAATACTGATTCTAAGCTATACTTGTCCATATCTATAAAATAATAGTTATCATTTACATGATCTGAAACTTCTTTCCATTTGCTATTACCTATATCACCAGGTGCAGGCATATCACCCCAAGTCTTACGCATAAGCTTATGGGCGTGTAAATAAATAGGTGCGTTTTCAGGACTAGCAAAAGCTGTCTTCCAACCATACTGTTTATTATAACCAACTACCATCTGATCAACGAAGTCAGACTTTCCGCTACTAGGTATCCCAGTAACAGTGATGAACTGCCCAGTATAAGTACTAAAAACATCGTCAAAATTAGACAGCCCAACTTGGAAGCCAGGTTTGAAACCATTTTTAACAAAATCTTTAAGTTCATTTTCTATATTTTTTAGTGTCGTTACATTTTCTAAAGGTACTGGTTGAGCTGTGTGTATAGCAGAACGTAAAGCATCTACTCCGTGTTTTAGTAAATATTCGTTAGAATCTTTGCAGTCTACAAAATCTACTATAAAACAATTTTCAGCACCTAGCCTACGTATAAACTCTTGTTTAAGCATTTGGCCAGGTTCATCAGCATCAACCGCTAGTATTATCTTTTCTTTGTCATCAAAATAATCTATACAGTTATCAAGATAATCTAAATTATTGTGGTTTAACGTTGCACCGTTTGGTACTGATATTACGTTAGGCACACCTGCCTCGTGTAGAGCTAGAACGTCCATTTCGCCTTCAACTATAACACAACTGTTGTGACCTACAATACTGTTAATATTGTAAAATACTTTTTCAGCTCCTTTGTATAGTTTAAAGTTTTTACGTCCATCTCTATATTTTACATTGATAAGTTGATTACCTATGTAATAGTTAAATTTTATTGTATTCTCAGTCTTACCTGTCTGTGGCATAAACTCAGGACCCTCGCTGACATCTAAGTCAATGAGAGTCTTCTGAGATATACCTCGAGACTTAAACCAATCAACAACTTTACTACTTGGTACCGTAAGCTCTTGAGCTACGGGGCGAACGTATTCACGATCGCTAGTACCTTTACGTTGATACGTGTGTAGTTGAAAAGTTGAATCACAGTTGTGACAAGTACCGAGACCACGTTCCCAATCATAAGAAGCACATTTAAGCTTTTTGTTTTTAGGCTTTCTAGTGTGTGAGCAGGTAGGGCAAATACCCTGTGTCTTCCCAACTTCTAGCTTGTGTTGATTGAACTCGTCAATCTTAAACCCATTGATCTCTATTTCTTCTACTTGCATTTAATTTAATTAAAATTCTTCTTCGTCTCTACAATCTGGACATATGTCGCAGAACAAATACTCGTCCTGCGTCATACCTTGTCCACATATTTCACATTCCATTAAAATGGTAGATCATCTGCAACGGCTGCAGACGGAGCTGGAGCTTGTTGTGGTTGATCATCTCTTGGTGCAACCGCGACGTTATCGCCGTTCGTCCATACTACCTTTACATTACCTAAGTAAGTCTTAGCAGTTTTAGCATCTCTTTCCTCTTTTGACTGTTGAACAGACACAGGACCTTGATTGCCAAACTGATCTAACTCATCGTTTAACGTGATAGTTATCGGTAAGTATTTACCTTTCTTACCTATGATAATTTTATCCTTAGGTATAGCGTTAAGGTTTATACTTGTTGCTATTATACTTGCCATATTATGCGTATTGGTTAATTTGATTAAACATTCTCGCCATCTGATCCTTAGTAGCACCAGTGGTTCTTCGTAGATTATCTACTGCTTTAACATGTGTTTGGTTCGTGTAAAAATTGTCTACACTAGTTTCCATACCTGTTACTGAACAAACTCTAGTCTGCGTTTTTTTAGTTCTTCTTGCCATAATTATTATATTAAAGTGTTTTGCTTATGAAATATTGTTTAGGATCGAAACCCTCGGATTGGTAGAACAGCTCATAAGCTTTTTCTGCTCTATCAACCTTGTCTTTACCTGAAGCATAAAACTCAGGTGAGCAATCAAATATCCCTATTTGATGTGTTGTTTTGTCTATTACTATAAATATCATGTCATAGCCAAATAACTTTCTGTATATGTAAGCTTGTGAATCGTAATTGTATTTAGAAGCTGACCATTTAAATTTTTGTATATCAGCTGTGGTTTTTAAATCAACCACTAGTTTTTCTGCATGATTTACTATATCAGCTTTACCTTTCCAAACATAATCATTTACTTTACCTACACCTGGTACTTCGTAATCAATTTTTACTTTGTTATCAGTACCTCTTATTAAGTCTCTACAAACCTCATTGTTTAGCATTTTATCTGTCATTAACTCTATGCCATCAACCTCATGTTGTAATAAACACAACTCGCCACCTGACATTTCTTTATACATCTTAGTATTTCTACTTGATGATTCTACAATCTTATACTTTTTAAGCTTGTCTGGCTCAAGTATACATGTGTGAAAGTAACCACCTACAAGAAATGCAGAGCTAGGTTTACTTGGCTTTTTAAACGCTAGTGGGTTATTAAGCAAAGTACCTATATCTGAGTTGCTCAAGTATTGCCTTCCAAAGTCGCCATAATAATGTTCATCATTTTCTAACTTTTTCAGGATCTCTTTTTTGTTCATACTATAGTGTTAATAATTCTTTCTCAATTAATTCATCGAGAGCATATTTATTTTTAATAGTTTCTACTTTACCACCTGCTTTTACATAATCTATAGCTTTTTGATAAGCTGGATCTGTTTTAGAGGTTAAAGTTGGTTTTTTAGGTACGAATTTACCTGTTGCTTTTTTTCCATGATCATTTGTTGCGTCACTGTCAGCAGTGTCATCAATTAAGAATAAATTACCAAGTGCATATTTCTTGGCATAAGAAGATGCTGAGCCAAACTGCTGAGGTACATTCATACCTTTTTGGTTTAAGTCTACACCGACTATAGCTGTTGCGTGTATAGCATCTTTACCATCACTAATTGTAGCGGTAGATTCTAGTACAGGCATTTCGTATGCGTTGTTAAGTTGTTCGTTAATTGTAACCGTGATACCTAACTCTAATAGGAAAGGTTTGGTTGCTTCGAGAATGTCTTCGGCTGATCGGAAATTATATTTACCGAAGGAGTTAAATCTACTTTTTTTCGATTTAAATTTAGTCTGGACAGTAGCCAGTTTTTCGTTAATAGTCATATTTGATTTAATTTTAGTCTATATATATAATTACACATTAGCGGGTGTTTGTTAAACTATATCCGCTCTATAAACTACAGATAATCAAGCACTTGCGAGTGATCTACATTATCTATTAATTTATCTACAGCTTGTTTTTTAAGCTGTGAAACTCTTACATAAGATGAACTGCCTTCAATTTTTAATAGTTTTGCAATTTCTTTTGCTGAGTGTTTATCGCTATGTAATCCATAGCTTAGCGTTAATACTTGATATTCTTTTTCTGTTAAATATTTTTTTAATATACTATCAAGATATATATTTAGCATGTTCATATTATAAGGTTCTGACTTATCTGGTATTTGATAAACCATATCTTCGTTATCAGCTGGTTTGTCATCTATACTTAAAAATATAGAATTAAAAAACATTGCAACCATCTTTTTATCTTTACCAAAGTTACGTCTTATTTCGTTAAGTTTATGCTCAGGTATTCTCATGTCACCACGATTAATATCTATAGCTCTTCTTATTTGACCTCTTATTCTTTTTGATAAAAAAGATTTTATAGTTTTTTCTTGATCAGGAGATTCTTTTAATAAATTTAAATCTAACCTATCTACTGCTTTTGTTAAACCAGAACTACCTTCTTGTATTAAATCCATTATAGTCATAACACCGGAAGCTTGTTGAGTTGTTGAAAACTTTCTCGATATATTTTCTACTAATGGTAGAAACATAGTTATCGTTTGTTCTCTGCTTAAATTGGTAAATATGTTATTTTCTGCTTGTTCTCTAAGCTCTTGTGGAATTGCTCTGATCGACTCAACGACGTCATTTTTCCACCTAACATAATTTACTACGTTATACTTCTTCATTTAATATCATTTTTTCTTTTTTTAATTGTTTATTTAAATTTCTGTAAATAGTTCTTGTAGAACAATCAAGCAGTCCAGCTACTCTATTCCATGTTATCTTTTTAGTGTCATGGTTTAAGTCTAGCATGCATTGGTATATAGATTCTTCATCAACACGTGATGATCTACCTATTAATTTTCCTACAATACTTAGTTTTTGACTCAAGTCTAAACCTGAGTACATATTAAATACTACTTTACGCATTTTATTAGCTGGTGGTTCACCACCTATTGTCATGACGTTTTCTATCATCTCATCTAATATTTTACTTTTAATAAAAAATGTAACAAAACCATTTTCTTTATCAGCTATAAATCTAAACATGTGTTCCATTAATAATGGATTACCATGCGGTATATCTTCATTAAGATAATACAAAACTAGCATATGCCACTTTAATGATTTATACGTAGTTATCTTAGCCTTACTATTAAATAAGTGATAACATTGATATGTACCATTAGCGTAGTATTTATACTGTTTGGTCTCAATAGTAGGTGTATCAGTATCAGGATCTCTCCTATATACGATGCGTCTATCATTTAACCATTTTATATTTCTTTCGTATGACATTTGCCTATTACTATTTATCTCTTAATCTCTATTGTCACATTTTCCCATTTACCACCTTTTAATTTTTTAGAAACTAAAAAATCTATACGTGAGGTCCATCTTTTATTCATTCTGTCTTGTACGGTCCATACTCCATCGAGATCACCCGCACCTGTTACTATTACTTTTACGCCAAAAGTATAACCTTCAGCTTCTAAATCCCTGCTTACAGCTATCCACCTATGTGATTGTGGATCTTCCATATTAATATGTTTACCACTAGCTGTTATATGTGGAGTACTATCCGTTTGTTCAGGAGTAGCATGGTAGATTGTCGCTGTAACCAACAACATCTTCAATGTATTTAGTATCATATAATGTTTCTTTGTTATGTGCTATGTTTTTCTTTTCGTGTACGTAGTACAGCCAATACGCGTGTATAGCACTTTCACGCTTGTATTCATCAGGCATACACTGTGGAGGTTCTGAAAAACCCGTATGTAGTATACCGTCAGGATATTTAGCTAATGGTTCTTTACATTTAGTAATTGATAAATGTGTTTTACCATAGCGTTTAGTATATTCTTCACCTAACGCCAGCATGTGATAATATAACCACAAATAATTACTAGCACTTTGTCTAGCCCACCTTGTTGATGGGTGATTAACATGAGCTTTTTTATAAGGTACCCATTCAGTTTCATAGTCAAGACCATGACAATGATGAGCCGTACAAAGCATCTGAGCTGATTCTAAGATCATTTTAACCACATGCTTATTGTATTGTAGCTGTGCGGCTTTTACTGGATCTTTATCTAAATAAAATATATTCATCTATATCGTTTGTTATCTAATCTATTATAATGTTTGTCTAATAAGAGGTTTGCTACCTCTTCTGATATTAAGTTGTCGTTGTATAATTGCCATATTAGTTTACTCATAGTTTCTGATTGCTTTGAATAACGGGTGTCTGTACGAACCTGCATTTGTACGTTGAAAGTAAGTAAAGGTAGCACGTTTACCGATATAGTCACCAATGTTATCGAGTATATCAGCTAGGTCTTTGTAGTTGTAGCCTTTGCCCGGAGGACAACCGAACTTATTACCGTCATCATCTTGCATTAAGAATTTGCCGATAGTACCTTCGCGCTTACCTTTACCTGTTTCATAACCTATGATAGTTGCTTCGGTGTCGCTGAAGTCTTTGAACTTCATAAGATCATAAGATCTGCCGTGCTTGTATAAGCCGTCAAGCCTGATGATTGAACCTTCGTAACCTTGATCTAGGTATTCTTGATGTAATGTTCTAGCGTAACCGTAGCTGTCAACTAACTTAGCTGGAACGTATTTGACACAAGCACTGTATATATCAGATGCAACTAGTTGATGCATTCTGTGTTTGTATGTTTCATAATGACTGTCTTGTGAGAAGTAGTCGTAGCAATGAAACTGTATAAGGTGCTGAGCATTAATTCTGTCTTCATCAGTAGGTTTTTGTTTTCTTACTAATGATATAATTTTTTCGAAGTCGTGTTTTAGTTTATGATTATATAATTCGCCGTCGAGTACAACATCTGGTTGTGACTTGAAGAACGATCGTAGAGACATTTCTATGTGTCTTAGATTCATAAACTGTTTACCTGTACGTGAAAAGCATACAATATCTTTATTATCGTTTAGGTATATATTACAACGCACGCCGTCAAGCTTTGGTTGTATATAGGTTGGTTGGTTAAAGTCACAACGTTTTTCATCGAACTTGTGGGCTAACATTGGTTTTTTCATAATTTGTCTAACTTGTTTTGTATTATTTTTAGTTTGTTTTTTATTATTGCAGCTTTTCTGTACTGCTCTTTGTCTTCGTACAAATTTAATAGTGTCATTAGCCTAGCTAACTCAGATATAAGAAACTCTTCGTCTGTTTCTTTGAAAGGTATTTGACCTTTTATTATTTCGTTAATAGACATAGGAGACATAGCGTGAACCTCGTTCTTCATTCTGTAAAGAAGTTTATCTAGTACTAAGTCTGCAATTGTATCTAACATATCGTCATCTATATTATCGTACTTCATTCGTATTTAATTTGTTATAGTTAGTATATTCATATTCATCTCTAGACCATTTTTTGATCACATCATCTACTTTGTTTACAAATACACACTCATTAGTATATTGATTCCAACAAGTTATAAATACGTCAGGTTTACCTGTCCATATAATATAAGTATAATGATGATCTATTCTGTCATGAGAAGGATATAAGTATTGGCTATTGTAATGAAAGTCTTTTACTAAGTGTGATGCTATTCTTGATCCATCACCGAAGTTTGTAAAACCTTGATCTTCTTGCATGTGCTTAACCCAATTAGCAAGCTCTACAGCTCTATATTCAGGGTAACCATCGTGATGTAAATACATGTTTACATAGCTATCGTCACTGACTACACTTGGGTTACAAGCAAAGCCTAGGTCATTGTCTTCCGCAGTCGACCTTGGTACTACCATTGTTACGTTTCTTGTTGACATATTAATCTAATAATTTCATATAAGCTTTAGGGTTTTCTGATCTAAACCAGTCCATGCCTTTGATTAATTCTTTTCTAAGTTTAGTTATGTATGGATCTTCTATATTTGAGTTGTTGTCAAACATTACTTCTATAGTATACGTAGCACCCATTATAAAGTCATACATACTAGCTTCTGCTCCGGTTAATAGGCAACTTTCACCACTAAATGGATTTGTTACCTCTTCTGGCGAGCTGTACCAGGCGCCTTTAAACCACTTTGGTTTAGACTGGTTCTTCAACGTATCCTTCATCTATTAGTATATCTTTAATTTCTTGTTCTGTTACTTCACAAATACTCTGGTATATCTCGCTGAACATATCTGAGTACCAGTACTCATCTATAAAGTCAGATGCTACATATATTTCTTCGCATCCACCGCCTCTGATCGCATCTTCTAGTTCTGTAGATAGATTATTATCATAGTAATGTACATGTTCGCCTACACATATACTTCTGTCGTCATACGTAGCAACGTATACTTCATAGCCATCTGCTGTAGTTTCTGGGTAGCAGTAATAATCTGCATTGCTAGTGTAGTCGTCGTGTATAGCAACGTCGTAGTATTTTAATACCGCCGCTTGTACAAACTCTTCATCTTGTAGCTTATCACCATCGGTTGGTAAACCTCTTTTAATCATTTCTGATTCTATTAATTCGTCTGTTATATACTTCATGATTTATCAATTATTTTTTCACCGTACATAAAGCTGTAGCAATCTAGTTCCCAACTGTTTAAGTCACCGTAGGTTAATATATCTCTAACTTCATAGACACTTAGCTCCGACCACATCATTTTTGACATAAGCATATACTTTAGTCTTTTAGCGCTATTGTATTTTCTAGCACTAGCTTTTAAACTTGTTTTAACGTCGGGCAATAGTTTGTCGTAGACGGTTTTAATTTTACTCATATTTATTATTTATTTAATTACATTTATATAATCGTTTAGCATTCGTATTTGTTTTGTTGCGGTAGAAGGATTCGAACCAACGACCTCATGGTTATGAGCCATGCGAGCTGACCACTGCTCTATACCGCAAATAAGTTACCGGCTGTCACTACAACTGGCTTTGTACAACTGATACCTCAAGGAAGCCGAGACGTCGATTTACTGTTAAGCCGGTATTATATTAAGAGAGATGTGCCCACGAAGTACTTCGCTTACGTAAATCCGCCGTGTTTGTTTGGACAAGTATATCTCTGCATATCTGCCATCTCTCTGTTAGTGGAAGTGGGCGGAATCGAACCGCCGTTTAAAGCATTTGGACTCGGTAACCTGTTATTTATTCGCTTTACTTACCTTATCACTCCCTTTTCGAGGCACCAGTCGCGGACCGGTACTAACTAGTATTATGCTTTATCCGCGCTTTTGACCAGTATGCCGCCGCCTCGATTGCTAGCTATTCACTTATGTGTGTGTA
>Ga0208669_1000263_pt1 | contig 21295 bp, 4 predicted proteins | sample 21_taG_FD_184095 | JGI IMG/M metagenome (GOLD analysis project Ga0208669, IMG submission 184095) | Marine viral communities from the Subarctic Pacific Ocean - 21_ETSP_OMZ_AT15319 metaG (SPAdes) (version 2) | ecosystem: Environmental > Aquatic > Marine > Oceanic | place: Pacific Ocean | collected...
ACCTAGTGGAACAAACACAGAACTTGTAGATAAAGCAACTTATAAATTAGAACCAGGATATACTGGTCCATGTGATGATCCTGAAGCAAAATGTGATGATGTATGTGTTATAAGAAAAGACTGTGATAATAATGAATTAATGTTAGTTCAAAAATTAAATCCAGACACATATAGAATTTATAACTATATGATACCAATTAACATAAAGGATAGTCAGGGAGATAGTTGTAACGAATGTCCCGTATATAAAGGAGCTGATGATGTTGAAATTAGAGATGGATTCCTTATAACAAACTTTAAATCTGGAAAAATATATATTAGTTATCAAGGAACTTTGGAAGATGAAAATGGAGAACTCTTAGTTCTTGATCATCCTTACTGTAATGAATATTATGAATATGCACTTAAAGAAAGAATACTTGAAAATATGTTATTTGCTGGAGAAAACACATCACAGCAATTAGGAATGATAGCACAAAGATTAAGAGCAGCAAGGAATAATGCTTTGAGTTTTGTTAATACACCAGATTTTGCTGAACTAAAGAGATTATGGGAAAAGAATAGAAAAGCTCAATATCATAATTATTATAATATGTTTAAGAGTAGTCCTACAATTTCATAGAAAATGGCTAAGAAGAAAAAGCAACAACAACCAAAGGCACAACAAACGTCTAATATGATAACCAACCTACCTATGAAAGGTATGGTTAAGGATATTGACTCAAGTTATGTAGATAAACAGAATTGGTCACACGCAAGAAATGCTATAAATAATTCTGTAGATGGTGATACAGGTGTTATAGGAAATGAACCTGCAAACTTACTATGTGCAGAAATTCCATATACTGTTATAGGAGGAATACATCTCTATGGTGATAAATGGATCATATTCTCTACAGATAATGACGGTGAGTTTAATGATAAATCTTCAGAGATAGGAGAGTTTGATGACAGCACATGTACTTACACTACTCTTATCAATGATTTTTGTTTAAATTTTCATAAAGATAATCTTATTATAGGTGTTGCTAAGGAAAACTTTGACTGCGGTTGGCAAATATATTGGGATGATGGAAGAAACCCTTCAAGAACAATACCTCTTGATAAGATACCGTGGAAACAATATCAAACATCAATGCAGGGGGTTGATTGTGTTACATACGCAAATGTAGATCCTTTACAACTAGACTGTGAAAAAATAAGACTTGCTCCGTTATTAGATTCCCCTACTTTAACTTTATCAAAAGCTGCAGAAGGTGGACAATTACCTAATGGAATGTATCAAGTATTTATAGCATATTCTCATAATGATCAGATAATAGGAGATTACCTAGGAGTTTCTAATCCTCAACCATTGTGGAGTTATGAGAACAACTCAGGATCACTAGATCTTAGAATATCAAACCTTGATAAAGAATTTGAGTGGATGCAAGTTGTCGTTAGAACTAGAGTTCATAATGGATACTCATCATATATTCTAGGTTATTATAGTACAGAAACATCACAAATAAATATTGATTATCTAGATCCAGACTTAGAGAAGGTTAGATCATCAAGATTATTATTAAGGAATCCTGCATATGAGAAATCTGAAGGAATGTTTGAAGTTAATGATTATTTAATTAGAACACAACCAACAGAACAGTTTGACTTTAATTATCAACCTTTAGCTAATGAGATTGTAACAGAGTGGACATCTGCAAAATATCCTGCAAATTATTATAAGAACGGTGGTAATAAACCAACTTTCCTAAGAGATGAAGTATACACTTTCTTTATACGGTTTATTTATAATACAGGAGAAAAATCTAAAGCATATCATATTCCAGGTAGAGAAGCTGAGATAAATACCACTTTAGGTACATCAGAAGATTCTCTTGATATTACAATTAATAATTTCAATAATGCTGAAAATGTATTTAAAGTACATAATACAGCATCATATAGTGGGACTCTTACAGGAAGTACTGGTGATGGTGGTGAGTTTGTATCTTATGGTAAGATGGGATATTGGGAAGCAAAGACTGAGAGATACCCTGCTACTGATTCATTAAGATGGGGTTCTTTATGTGGTAAATTAATTAGACATCATAAGATTCCTGATGAAAATACACATACTACAACAAGATTAAGTGATGGAACTTGGGAACTACATGGAGGAAACGTAGCAGATTCCATATATGTTATAGGAGCTCAATTCTCCAACATTTCTCCACCGGTAGATAATCAAGGTGCTATTATACAGAATATTAGAGGCTATGAGATATTGGTAGGTAATAGAGATGGTAATAAATCTATTATTGCTAAAGGTATTATAAGAAACATGATGTCCTATGAAAGAAATGAACATCAACGTAGTTTAGATGAAGCTAACTGGCAGTTTCCTGATGGAGAAGCATTAAACAATTTTATTGGACCAATGGCTGCTAGGAGTTATGATCTGACAACTACAACATACACACCTTTAGGACAATCAGATATAAACTTTGGTTTGATGCCTAATTATCCATATAATGATACACAATCAGATCCTTTTTTAAATCATAGAGGTAATGGAGATGTTGATCCTGTAACAAGTCCTTGGTTTGCAGGAATGCTTGGAGGAGCTCCTGTAGAGAATAACTGGATAACAGGACAAGGGAGTTTACTTGGTAAATGGGGTAATGAGAATCAATCTATACACTACTCAGCAGAAATGAGTTTAAATTCTGGAGAATCTAGAGCTCTTAATGAGTTTACAAGAAATTATCACACGTTCCACTCTCCAGATCTTAATTTTACACACATGTATCTTGCTCCTTCTGAATTAGTTGTATATAAGACATTAACAGGGATACAAACAGGACAATTTATAAAATCAGAAAAACATCCTGGTGCTAAACTTCTTAAAAATAAAGCAGTTTTAATTGCAGCTATTATTGGTGTAGGATATGCCCTTAATAAAATGAGGGGTAAAAGAAACGTAAAGATAAATACAGCAAAATCTCAATCAACAGGGGAAACAATGGCAGTTGGATCAGGTATGACTCCAATGCCAGGAACAGGTACAGCAGCAGCAGCAGTTAACGTTTTATTAAGTATACCTGGAACAGTAATTGGAGCAGTTTCTGAGATAGCATTTAATACAGTAGTAGATGTAGCTTCTGTTTTTGGTGCTGGTAAATTAGCAAGACAAATTGGAGCACCTGTTTATCAAATGATTGAATCAGGAACTACGGGACTAATGGCTGGTCATATTGGACCTAACAAAACCATTGAGTATCAAGGTAGTGATTTTACAAGTGTACCTACATTATTTTCAATGGTTACTGGTATATTAAGCTTTTTAAACTATGTTGCTATTGGTGGAGATAAGATTATAGATTTAATATTAGCTCTAGTAGACTTTCAAGATCATGCCTATAAATATAATTCTCATGGATTTTACTCACAGTATAATCCTTTTATAAGTGGAGGACAAGTTGGAGATCTTGGAACAACTTCTATTGATGGTGTAACTACAACACAAGGAACAGCCAGTCTTGCATTTAGACATGAAGTAGATAGAGCTAGATATATAAAACAAGGTATTAATTATTTTGACGGTTCTATCCCAGTTAATAACTTACATAGACCATCAACAGTTGTTGTTAAAACAGCAAGCAATATAGATTCACCATCTAATCACGGATATATAGATAATTCTAAATTTACAATTGGTGGTGGAAAATGTGCTGGAGTTTATAACTATACACCTGCTACAGGAGATCCAGGAGTAACTGATCCATCTAGAACTCTAAGTTGGTGGTCACCTACAGGTACAGTAAGTACAAGTATTGCAGCACAGTATGTTGGATTGAAAGTAGATAATGATAATCAATACGGACAGTTAGATAGTATATTATTTACACCAATATCTCAACCTTTTAGATTTTTAGATGCGCCTGGTATTTTCCAACAAGAAGATATAACAAATGCTACAAGGTTCTATACAGGACCATTATTTGGAGGTGATACTTATATATCAAGATATACAGAGAAGGTAACAATGCCTTTCTGGTTTGACTTTATGAAGGATGGTCCTGATGGTTTACCTTTTGATTATAGATTTTATTCTAATATTCCTTTTCCAAGATATTGGATGAATACTGAAAAATACCGTATGGATGAGTTTGTTAGACCTATAAAGAATCTAACTTTTGATTTCTCAGAAGCTTATCCTACAGATATGTATCATTTAGATTCTCCAACACTGGTTGATTGTGAAGCAATTAATTCTGAATATATAAGTTTTAATTCAGGTAATCAAACTTCTAATTATAATGAGGATTTAAATTTTCATCTTGAAGTTGTTTCAGTACCAGCTTCTGGAAACATAATGTCTACTTTAGATAATAGATCTAAAGCAAGTCATTGGGAAATAGCAGGAGTTGCTAAATCTCAATTTATTGAACATGCTGCAGAAGATGTAAGTTGGTATACTGGTACTTCTGGTCAAGCTCCACTTGATGCTGATGGTCTACCTGTATATGAACCAAAAAGAGAAAGAGAAGTTGCTTGTGGTATACAAGGTAGACACATAAGTCATAATCACCCTACACCTCTTATAGATTGGGATGGTGGTGGTTGTATATCATCAGGTAAGGATGATTGGTATGATTTTTGTAATCCTGGAGATGATGTTTCACCACCTAGAAAGACAGATATTGATGGTGTGTCAAGAGCATTTAAGGCATTATATAATTGGAATACTGGACAGTTTGTACGTCCTGTATTATGGCGTACTCCAAGCGGTGTAATTGGTGATCCTAATTGGAATACTAATAATCCTTGTCATCATAATGGATTATGTTATCTTTTAGGATCACAAGAACCAAAAGGAACAACTTTAAAACAGTGTACTCAGAAAGCTGGTGGAACTCTTAATGCTGTACCTGGCGGTTTCTCATTAGCTTTAGATTTAACAGCCACCGGTGCAGGAGCTAGTAGCTTTTGGATAGATAGCTGTTGGCCAGCAGATGACCCTCAAGATTTCCGTTACTATAGTTCAAAACAAAAAAAGAAAGAAAAAGGATGGTTCTCTGGAACAATTGTTTTAGATCAAGGATCATTTAACGTTGGTGGATCCTCTAATGTAACTTCTCCAACTGGAGGTAGTGTTAGTATTGGAGGAGATTCAGATTGTGATGGTTCAGGAACTAAATTTAAACGTCCTGGTAATCCAGATAGAAATGGAGCATTTGTTGCAAGTTATAATAGAAGTGGTGGTGGATTAGATCCAGATGGCGGTTATAATAATACAGTACACGTATTAATTGCTAAAGGGGGAGCCCCTCCTAAAGCAGGAGATATTGGTGGTACTGATGATAAATATTCAGACGAGTTTGAGGATGAATATGATGACAATGCTACTAACCCAAAGAAAAAGAGAGGAGGAATGTTTGTGGAAACACAAGGTTTTATGTATACACATATCAGCGGTGTCAATGACTTCTATGTAGAATCAGATATGAATCTTGCATTTAGAGATTGGGAAGATGTTCCAAGAAAAAGACATTATGATAATGAGGAATTTACAGATGTTAACTTAATGTTCCATGTTGATCATATACAATCAGACAATTATTATAAATATGATCAGTCTCTTAATATGAGAAGATTATGGACAGCATCATTTGGTCAAATACAACCTAGATGGTATGACCCATATGTTTCTGAGACTTGTTTTATTAACTATCCAAAAAGATTATTATATTCAATGCCTTCTGTAGGAGCTCATACAAAAGAGATGCAACAGTTCAAAAGAGATGAGATAGCAGATCATTGGAGAACATTCCTGCCTGAGAACTTTAGAGACTTTAAATCTACCGTTAATACAATTGTACCTACAGATAAAACAGGAGCAATGATATTATTTCCAACATTATCTCCACAATTGTTTCAAGGTGTAGATCAACTACAATTAGCTAAATCAGGAAATAAACTTGTTATAGGAGATGGAGGTCTATTTAGTCAGGCTTTTCAGAATGTAACAAACTCTAATGTATCACATGAGTATGGATCATCTGAAAGTTCTAGAGGTGTTGTATCAACACCATCTGGCATATTCTTTGTATCACAAGCACAAGGTAAAATATTCCAATACGGAGGTAAAGGTTTAAAAGCTATATCTGATTCAGGTATGAAATGGTGGTTTAACAAATACTTACCTTCTCAGTTACTTAAAGATTTTCCATTAGCAGAAAATCATCCTGAAATTATAGATAATCCTGTAGTATCTGCAGGAGTTCTAGCAATATATGATCCTAATAATGATTTATTATACTTCTCAAAAAGAGATTATAAAGCTCATGCTGATAAAGTTGATGATATACAACTTCTTTCTGATGGAAGATTTATGTATTCTAATGCTGCAGGTGCTGGGGCAAATCCTAATTCTGAAACTCCTGCTGCTGCAGGAGGTGGAAGTGGAAACGGACAGTCAGTAGAAATAGATGTTAATGATACAGACTATTTTGAAGATGTATCTTGGACAGTTAGTTATGACCCTAAAGCAGGAGCTTGGATTTCATTCCATGACTGGCATCCTGAATTAGCGTTTAATAGTATTAATCATTTCTTAACAACTAAAAAGGGTGTATCAGCTACACCTATATGTCCTCCAGACTATACATACAACGGAACTACAGGAGAATGTGAAATAAATGCTCAGGGTAGTGAACCAGCACAACTTATAAATGATGTAATACTTGCAACAAACAATTCTGTATCACAGCCAGCAACAAATGCATCTGATATACAACCTTCAACAAATACTTGGGTAGCAGGTGGTACTTGTGTTATAGATATAGTTGTATCAATGGACTGGTCTGGTAGTACCGGTGGCGCTAAAAGAACAGCTCAACAATCCTGGTTAACTTCATTTATCAATAATGCAGATATACAAGCAGGATTAACAAACGGTGATATACAGATGGGATTCTGTGGATGGGCTTCTGGAGGTGCTGAATTAAAATCATGGGATGAAACTGGTGGAACTGGTTCAAGTACTTATAGTATGGATAATCAGATAACAGCTGCAGGAGTAAAGTCTTGGTATGATGCTCAGTGGTGTAGTGGAGGTTGTGGTACAAATATTTTAGAAGGATTAACTGAAGGTAATAGTCTATTAATAGATAAAGGAACTTCTAGACTGGGTGATAGAACTTCACAAACTGGTTATAAAGAAGTACTCATTTTAATTACAGATACAGGAAGTGGTGCAAGTGCTCCTTTTCCTCAATTTCAAGCGGTTGGTATTGGAACTGGTACAAATACAAGAGTAGGTAGAGAAGTTCATGCTTTATATTGTGGTGCCAGCTCTCCTAATCCACCAGATCCAGATATATTAGATTACATTTCATGTACAAATGGACCAGTTAATAGTGATCCTTATCAACACGGTATTGCTGGAAATGGTTCTGCAGCATCATGGCAAGGTATTGCAGATGCTCTTACTGGTAACATATGTCAACCAATAGGAGATTGTACTTGTCCTTCAGGATATACATTAGCTACTAATATTCCTTGTGCACTTGGATCTACACCTGATTGTATAAAAGAAGGTCCTTGTACTTGTCCTTCAGGCTTTACATTAGCAGCAGGAGCATGTGATAATACAAACACACCTGATTGTGTTTCAAATGAATGTGAATGCCCTACAGCTGTTCCTGCTTATAACTTAGTTGGTACATGTGATGCAAGTTCAAATCCTACATGTGAAAGAACAATATGTAGTTGTCAACATACTCCTGGATATGGAACAGCATCTAATTGGGAAACAGGTACATGTGGAAGTCAAGGAGATCCATTAATGTGTAATTATGATTTTTCAGATTCTGTAGCTCCTAATTATGATATAGTTGGAATATGGAGACATAATGCAAGAACAGATAAATTTGCTAATTTCTATGGTAATGATTATCCATGGGAAGTTGACATACTTGAAACAAGCGGGCAACAGGTAACTACACTTAGAAGTATTGAATATATACTTGAATCATATGTATATAAGAATGATGGTAGAGATAGATTCCATGTATTAGATTTTAATTTTGATGAGGCAGAAATATATAACTCTGAACAAACATCAGGTTTATTAAAACTAAACATATCTCCTAAAAATAACGCTCCTTTAATCACAACATATCCAATTATTAATGCAAGTGATATTGACATACTATATAGTAAAGAAGAACAAAAATATAGATTTAATCAATTCTGGGATGTAACTTTAGATAGGGGAGAATTTACAGGTATTGAAAATACAATTTACATAACAAGATTAAATGGATATATTAAAGATCTAAATGCGGCTAATATTGATCTTATGAAGTCATCATTTGAAAGAAAGAAATTTAGACACTACTATAATCATCTTATACTAAGAAGAACTATATCAGATAATAAGAAGATGCTGCTAAGATTAAATAATACAAAACTTAATATGTCAACGAGATAATGGGATTTATAAAAGATAAAAAAGGACAATGGGCACATCCTGGTAAGAATACTTTAATACCAGATGCAAATGGACGTATAACTATGAAAGGAGTTAATCAACCTGTTCTAGGCATTGATGATGAAGGCAATCAAGAAGTGATGCTACCAGGTGGTGAATATCAATTTCCTGGAAATGATGTATACGAGATACCATTACCAGAGTTTCAAAATAAAGGTGAAGTAATAAAAGGAACAGGAAAAGTGGTTCTTTCAGGAGGATATAAAGATTTGTTTAATGTTACCTTACCTACAGTATTCAATCAAGCTATTACCCAACCATTTAATGCTAATAATAAAGGTTTTGACTTTAAGGACTATGAGAAGTATAGACACTTGAACTTAGATCAATGGCAAAATTATGTAGCAGATCAAGTTCAACTTGGTGATTTTAGTAATTCTACAAACAAGTATTCAATAGGTTTTTTAGATGGTAACAAAAAAATATTCAATCAGCTAGATAAAGATGGTAATATAACTTTAGGAAATTTAACCAACGTTAGTAATACAATACAATCTCCACTGATTAGAGAGATGATGAATCAGACAATTAATGAATTTTCTTATAGTGGAACATATTCTGATGGCACTCCAGCACCTGTAGGTAAAGTAAATTTTGATTTATTCAAACAAAGTGTAAATTCAAAAATTGCAACATTTGAGCATAGTAGAACAGATGAACTAGCAACTGAAGGATTAGATAGACTAGGTTATAAGCAGCCAAATGAACTGAGTGGTACTCTTGCTCCTACAGAAGAAGAATATGCTCAACAAGTAAAGGATGCCTCTGTCATTACTGATAACTCTACAGTATTATTTTCATCACCAAGATTAGGAAAAAATATAGCTACTGGAAAAGACAAGTTTGATTTAGCAGCTGGAGGTCACTTTAGTAAACCAGATTTATATGGTCATATGAGATATTATAGACATGTTTTACAACCTCAGATAATGCACATATTAGAACTTCAGAGTGATGAAATGCAGAGGTATCATAAAATTGGGAAGCAGATCAATAGCTTAACATTAGCCAATCAACACTATAACAGATTATTAAACGGAGAAGATGAACAAGTTGCAATGGATATGTTTAATAGAATGTGGACATCTGGAAAATCTCCTAATGGTGCTCTTGGATTTGTAGGAGGATCACCATCAAATCTGCTAGATATGTCTTCTATTACTAGAAGTTCACAATTTCCTTTAGTAACTAATATACCTAAAGATTACCCATGGGAAGGAATTGATTATTGGGATAAACCATATTCAGAGGTAATGGGTTATGAGCACTGGAAAGAAACAAAGTTTCCTGTAAATAAGAGTGATGACATGATGACCTTTAATAGTTATGATGAGATATTAAAATTTAGAGATGATTTTATAAATAATCAGATGCTCCATAACCAAACTATGACAAGTAAACCTAAAGGTCAGAATGAGGGTAAAGGAACTATTGCAGAGCATGAAATAGCAAATAACACTGCGCAGTTTAATTATCTAAATAGTAATTATCTTACAAGCTCACAGTTCAAAGGTGACGGAGCTCCAGATGCTGATCAGTTACTTATGAATTTACAGAAGAAGAGTCTTCAGAAAAATCAGATAGAAAGACTATGGAATGAATCAGTTATATTTGCAGTGAATAACGGATTTAAAGAAATAGCTTTTCCAATGTCAGAAACTGTTGCAAAGATACAAGGTTATCCTGGTCCAGCTAAACATGAACTTTTGGAGCAACCTTGGACACAATCAACGGAAGAGGATTTCTATAAATTTATGTACCGTTTAACAAGTGGAACAGGTTATGACTCTCCAACAGATGCTCATGGATTTAGTAATGATCTAGCTGATGGTTGGAGGTCTTTACCTAGAACATATGGAGACTTTGTATTTATTCCTGAAGGTTATGTTCCACATACAAAGGATATGCTAGTAGACACAAAGGCATTAACTAACCGTTATGAACTAAATGATCCTAGCGCTTCTAGAGCTGGTGATTTCCAAACTAGAAATACCACTCTAGCTATCCCTAGTAATACTAAACAGGGTTTATACCATATAGGAGCAGATGGTTCATGGAATAAATTACAACACGGTAAAGATGAATTTTTAACAGTAGGAGGAGGGGGAGTTTCAATGAAAAATCCAGATTGGACTGGAAAGGAATGGGAACATTCTTTTAGGGATATAATAATAGATCTTAATGATTATAGAACTAAACCAGAACAACGGCATCCAGATGGCCAGCAATTTGAGATCAGCAGCAAAGGTCCGGGATATGGAAAATCTGCTTATGATCTTATACGTCCTTTAAGAGAAGAAAAACACATAAAACTTTTGGATGATGGAGAATTTAATATTTCTCATTTCCCAAAAATATATCAAACAATCTTAAAAAAATATACAGAAAAGGAATTTGTAAAACTTATAACTAAATCTTTTGGTAAAGATCACCCATATAGAATTGGAACTGATCCTCAAGGTAATAAATTCTTCTATGTTAAACCTCCTGAGAATTGGTACAAAGGAGAAATTCCTATACAAATAAAAGCTAAAGGTGGAGAAGTATTACCTAAGTATCAGACTAAAGGAGAAACAACAGAACCAGTTGTAAACTATGATGATGTTGAAAAGGGAATTAGACATATAGAAAGTCTTGATGGAGTATTAATGAAAAATGAAGAATCTTCTGCTTCTGGATTATATGGACAATTATTTGATGAAATAAATTATGATGGAACAAGAGATGAGTTTATTGCAGATCTAGATTTTCAGAAAGAATTATTTAAGAAAAGATATAATGGTCAGATAGAAGGTGTACCTGGATTAGAAATTAATGGTATAGAATTATATAATGAATATAAGGATCAAATTGAGAACTTTAATCTTACACCAACTGAGATTGCTGCCTTATCAAATATGTTAGGTAGACAGGGAACAAGAAATTATTTAGGTCATGTACTAAGAGACGGTATGACTCTGGAAGAAGGAGTTCCTTCAGCGTATGGGCCAGATAAACCAACAAATAAAACACCAGATGAATTCTTTCAATTGTTTAATGACTCTTTAGAAAAGAAGCAAGTAGGAGGAGAGATGAGGAATGAGGTTATAGCAGACATGTTAGAAAAAGGAGCATTCTTACCTAAATTTAAAATGGGTGCAGAGATGGGTTTAGACGGAGCTATAGGTAAATATGTTATTAAAAAGAATTATGATGAGGAACACAGACTCCCTTATATACAATTTAATAGTAGTGATGGAAAAGTAAGAGATAATAGAATATACTATGATAAGGATGATGAAGATGGGACTGATAATTTTAGCATTATTGACATTGAGTCTCTAATGATACATCAAGATCGTGAGCATGAGAGAGTAAAACAAATGATAAGGAAACATGATAATAAAGAGGGTTTATCATATACAGAAAAAAAATATTTAATGAGTCTAGGATTAATAGATGATAATATACCATCTGATGAAGATCAACAATTTTTTACCCCTGCTCCTGATAAAGTCATAAATCCAATAAGTTTTAACCAGATAGATATAGAAGATATTAACATTAAAAAAGACTTATATAATAAGACAGATGGTAATGATAAAGGAATAAGCTTAGTAAGACAGATAGAATTATATGATGCTCACATTAATGATATATATAGAGGAGATAATAAATCCTTAAAGGTTAGAAAGATATATGATAAATTAAATTCTCTCTATTATACTGCAGCAAAAGCCGCTAGTATGACTGTGTTTGATTATATCAAATCACTAAATAATTAGATAATGTGCCTGATTTTTAGTATATTATAAATGTAACTTTGTAACTAGAATAATAGTATGGCAAAAAAGACAAAAAATAATAAAAAACAAACTTTTAATGTTTATCCCTACTTAGGTGGTTATCAACACTTTATGAGGAGAGGAGGAGCATTACCCAAGTTTAAGGAGGAAGGAGCCGTTGATCCTTCAGTTGTTGCAGGAAGAATTAAACCTCACAATAAATATGCCTATGCTAATACTTATAAAGGAGTAGTAGATGAATGGAGAGCAAACAATGATCCTAACTATGTTCCAAGAGGAAGCTTTATGGGACAACTTGCAGGAGCTGTTGGTGCAACTGTAGACTTTGGTAAAAGTGTTGGAGATATGTTTGATAAAGATAACTATAAACCAGGAGGTAAATGGTCTAAGCATCAAACAATAGTAACTCCTGGAACTCCTGCACGTTGCAGTCAAGAGGAATTCACCACTGAAGAAGAATGTAAGAATAATGGAGCTATATGGCATGAAGCTACTGAAACTAAAGAGCAGTATGGTGGTTTAAAATACGCTAATCAAAGTATTACAAATACAACAGACAATGTTGCTACACTAAACATGGATAATCTTGAGAGATGGAATAACATGTCCAAGAAAGAACAAAAGGAGTTTATGAATAGTGGAGGACGTAATACAGATTTATGGTGGACACCTGAAGAAATGGCAGATGGTAAATGGAACTATATGGATATTGATCCAGAAACAGGTCTACCAAGATATGATGGTATAAATCTTCAAGCTAGCACAATGAGAGGAAATGCCTTAGAAGAACAAACTGGAAACAGAATGTTCAGCAATAAAACAAAAGTAAAACAACCTGATGGGTCTTATAAATATGTATACTTTGATAATGAAGGGAATTTATCAAATAATCAAGTACCTACAGAATATGATCTAATAGAGGAAGGTACAGGTGTAGGACAATTAGGAGATGCTAATGCTACACAAATGAATATTCAGTATGAAGTAGATGAATTTGGTGATCCAATAGATCCTAGTAATACTGAGTTAGCATCATTTGATCATTACGTAGATGATGAAAAGGGTAATAGTGTTCTTAATGAAAATGTTGAGTATGATCCAAATAAAAATTATGGTGCTTATTCCCAGAAGAACAAATTTCAAAGTGATCAACAAAAAGTAAATGAATGTGAAGGAGGAGTTACATGCCCAGGAAAAGTAAAAGGTACATGGGTTCCTGATGCAGAAGGAGGAAGATGTGACTGTAATGAAAAAATAGGTGGTGGTTGTGCTTCTAGGCAAATGTGTGATGATCCTAATAATCCTGGAGAGTGTATACCATGCGCAAGGTATGGAAAAGAGCTAACAGCCTTCCTTAAAGGAGGAGGTACAGCATCAGAAGGAGCTGTTTTATGTGATGCTTATGATAAACCTGTGGATCCAGAAAGAGCTTGGGCTGCTGATACTGTAAATAATTATAAAGGACCTGGTATGAATAATGATTCAGATAAAGTAAATAGAGGATTGTTTCCTTTTAAACATGGAGGGCAACTTCCTAGCTATCAATCAAAGGGAGAAATACCGGCAGATGAGAAAATGCTGATGGAAGTTAGAAAGTTAAACTTAGAATTAGAAGAAGGTATACCAACAAGTCAAATTGATTCTATAGAAACTGTTAGATATATGCAAGATCTAGTACCAAGGTTAAAAAAAGCAGGTTTCTCTACTTGGGATGTTATTAGATACCTAGAAAAAAAGAGACCAGATTTAATGGAATATAGGGATAATGGAGCGCTTTTCAACATAAAAGGATGGGAAGGTATAAAAAAGGGTGGATTACCAAATAAGAAGAAATATGGAGGATCACTAAATGCATTTGTATATGGAGGAGCATTACCAAAGTATCAGGAAGCAGGTCCAGTAACTTGTCAAGAACCTGAAGAAGGATGTCCAGAAGGTCAAAGTTGGAATGAAGAATCATGTGCATGTACAAATCCAGAAATAGATATGGGTAATAACTCTAATCCAATATGGGCTCAAACAAATCCACCAATAGAAAATCCAAATGCTAATACTGAAGAACCAATGGAAGTTGCTGACTTTGCTGCAGAATATCCAGATATACCAGTCTCATATGAACCAGAAGTTCCTGTTGCAAGTAAATATCAATTAGCTGGTATAGATGATCCTACAAAAAGGGAGGGAAAAGGAGAATTTACATGTGATGACGGTGTTTCAAAAACTAGAGAAGAATGTGAAAAGAACGGTGGAAAATGGAATGATCCTGATGATATGGGCTTCTCAAAAACCTATGGAGATGGACCATTACAAAAAGTATGGAATAAATCAAGAGAGTTTCTTAATACAGGAGCTGTTGGCGCTGTAAAAGATACTCTTATTGGACAATCAGCAGAACAATACTGTAGTGATCCTAAATATAAGACTAAAGAGGAGTGTGAAAAGGAAGGGGAAAAATGGACAGATCAAAAAGGAACAGGTCTTGTAAGTTTAGGTTTTGATCACATTATGCCAATGATGCATAATATAATGGGTCAGAATCAAGATCGTAAGAATGAACTACATAAAAGATCTGTATCTGCAGAAGATATGTTTGCTGCTACTGAGTCAGGAGTAGGGGCTGGTCAAAGAGGATTTTATGATATTAATAAAGGAGGTTATGGAGATGATCTTTATGGAACAGGTCAGATTTATGGTCAAATAGCTCAACAGGGTGTAGAGATGCCACCACAAGAGCAAAGAGATTTTTCTATAGCATCAGCTTATATGAACCAAGAAGATGGTATTAAGTTTGATTTAAATTTACTTAATCAACAAAAAGCTTATTTAGGAAAGATGAATATGGGAGGGCACCTTCCTAAATTTCAAAAGACAGGAGAAAAACCATGGTATAGTAAAGTAGCAGACTATACACAAACAGCATTGTCAGGTGTAGGTCTTACTCCTGGTCCAGTTGGGTTTGTTGCTGATGCAATTAATACAGGAATATCCGGAACAAGAACTGGTTATAATGCTGCAATTGGAGACACTGAAGCAGCAAAAATACATGGTGAAAATCTTGCTTTGAATGCTACATCAATGATACCAGGTCCAGCAGGATGGGTAGCAGGTGGAACAGCATTAGCAAAAGATGCGGCTAATTATGCTGGTGTAACAGATGGTGATAAAAGTGTAACAACACAAGTTGCAGATGCTGTTACAGATAAGAAACCACCTCTGATTACAGAGAATATGACTGGTCCTAAAAAAGTTGGAACTACTGCTAAGTATGGAAAAGAGATGGCAAATATAGATATGGATTTATATTATGAATTACTGCGTGCAGGTGCAGATATAAAAATTATACGTTAAGATTATGAAAATAGAAATAAACGGTAAACTACCTAAAGGTTTTAAACTTGTCAATGGCAAAGTTGTAAGAACTATGGCCCAAGGAGGTAATGTTAATAAAACATTAGCACCTATTCCTAGAGATAAAGCAAACCTTGAAGCAGAAAAGGGTGAGACAGCATTAACAGATCTTACTAATGATGGTTCATTTGAACTATATAATATAGGAGGTAAAAGACACACTCAAGGAGGAACTCCATTAAACTTACCTGAACAAAGTTTTGTATATTCTGATACAAGGAGTATGAAACTTACCGTGGAAGAATTAAAATCATTAGGTATTATTTCTAAGAAGAAGATGACACCTGCAGAAGCATCTAAAAAATTTCCTTTAAATGAATACATAGAAATAATGGAGAATGAGAATTCTGATAAGGTTTCTATTGATACAGCTGAGGAAATGATTAACAAGAATAAAATAAAATTATCTCAGATTGCATTCTTACAAGAGTCTAAGAAAGATTTCTCTGATGGTCTACCATTAGCTGCATATCCTTTTTTAATCAGTAAAGGGATTAATCCACAAGAGATGGAAGCTAAGATAGCAGAAAAGAATGGACCTCAACAAAACCCATCTCCACAAATGTCACAAGAACAAATGGCTATGGGACCTCAACAAGGAAACTTACAACAATTCACAGGACCACCACAAGGAGGACCACCAATGCCACCACAAGGAGGTATGCCTCCAATGGGGCCACCAATGGCTAAATATGGAACTGAGTTGCCAAGCTATCAAAAGAAAGGTGAGAGAAATTTAATTGATGGAGCTAAGAGACAGCTGCCGTCCCCTGGAAATAACGCTCTTAATGATTTACTTAAAGGATATAAAAATAAGACTTTGCCTGGTAATAAATCACCGTGGCATGTCCAGGAGAGTAATTGGGATCTGAATTATCCTGGATATAATATAGATTTTGAACATCAAATAAAAATACATAACGAAAAGGTAGACAAAATAACAGGTAGAGGAGATGGATTTCATACTTTACCATATATACCAATGGAACCTCATCTTCAAGAGTATCAAATAAAAAAGGATAAATGGTTATGGGAAAACCCAGATCCTAATCAAAAAGGTTTTGAATTGTTAAAATATGGAGGTAAACCAGGTGCAGGAGGAGGAGTAGGTGTATGTCCTACATGTGGTAAAAACTTACCTTGCGGATGTAAATATAAAATGGGAGGAGATCTTCCTAAATTTCAAGGCAATAATAAAAGTGAGGTAGCTAAAACACTTTTAGGTAGAGGGAAGAATATCATAAACTATGTCAATCCTTTTACTTTTAAACTGAATGATAATTGGTTAATCAGCAGTGGAAACCCTAGTGGAAACTTGGAGACTAGTAAATATAATCTAGGTAGTCAAAACTTAGGTCTTATGAATTTACAATATCCTAAATTGGGGATTGGAGATCCTAGTGTAGAAAATGTAAAAGTTTGGGGAGATCATCAAGGTCTAGGTGTAGGTAACATGCTGTATGATAAATCTATAAAAGATGTTAAAGACTATGGGTATGAGGGACTAGTTAGTGGTGATCAATCACTTAATGCTATGGAATCACCTGAGACAACAGTAGCTATGTGGAAGTATTTTGATAAGCAGATTGTACAATTAAAACCTTGGGAAACAGATAAACAAGAGCTGTGGGTAGATGCTAATGATATTGATTTCACCCAATATCTAAAAGAAGTTGATGGGGTAATGACTTATACAGGACCTGAAGTGAGATTAACAGGACTTAATGAAGCAGGAAAGAAAAAAGTAGAAATAAGTCAAAAGTTCTTTAATGAGCTTCAAATAGATGGAGCTAATTTAGGAGATGAAGGATCCTCTGATTTAATAAATTGGTCAGAAGAAACTGCTGCTGGTAATCCTGTGGATTGGCATTCTCCAATTGGTAGATGGAGTGCTAATGGATTTAAAACAATGTTTGGAAGAGAACCAAGAATAGGTAGTGGTACAAAATTTGCAGAGTATAATAAAGCTAGTTTATATACTCTACTAGGTATTGGAACTTTTGCATACTTTAATCAAGATAAAATAGATGATACACTAGAAGAAGAACTATATCAAGAGTGGTTAAGAGAAGAGGCAATAAAGCAAGGGATTCCTGAAGATCAATTGGAGGACTTTATAAAAAATCCAGAAAACTATGATTCAAAAAAGAATACAGGAGTACCTAACTATATTGAAGACTCTATTGAACAAGGTATAGATATTAAAAGATTAGGAGGACAACCATTTAAAATGAGTTCTCTTAGAAAATTTACTGGTGGTGGAGATCTAACACATCCTGAAGATCAAGTATATGGTGCAGCACCTTTAGGAGCTGTACAAGGAGGAACGTTACCTACAGTTGATATATTTGATGATGCAACTCCAAGCATAGGTCCAGGAGAGAGAATGTTAATGGATATGGGAGAACAAAGAAGACTGTTATTACAATCATATGCAGGTATAAAAGATAGAACAGATAAAAATCCTAATATAATGGAGGATCCTGAAGAATCTTTGAAAATACAATATCAAATAAATCAAATAGAAGAACAAATATCAGCTATTGATCAAAAGACCAGTATTATAGAGCAACAACTATTACAAGAGAGATTACAATTAGATCCTTTTGCTGAAGATGTAACACAGCCTATAGCAAGATATGGAGGACAATTAAGCAAGTTTGTTTACGGAGGAAGTTTACCTAAGTTTCAAACTGCGGGTCAAACATACGGAGACTGGATAAAAGAGACAGGTAAAGCTCCTATGGAAGGGGTGCCATTAGATGCCGTTTGGAATCCAGAAGGAGGTAGTAACGGTACGGGATCTTTCCAGACTGAAGAACAAATTGAAAGAGACGCTGAGGTTTCAGAAAACACTTTCTCTACCTATGAATATTCTTGTGATGATGGAGTTTCTGCTGATGAAGCTAGTTGTATAGCTAATAATGCTAACTGGACTAAAAACTGGGTAAGCAAAGATCCGTATGCTCATACAAGAACAACTAATCCAAGGTATGAAACAGATGCAAATGGTGATGTTGTATATGAAATGGGTCCAGATGGTTATGAAATACCTAAAGCAAACCCTAGCTATGATCCAGAGTTAGACAAACCGTATAATGAAGGAGCAGATAAACATGAGGATTTCTTCCAAACTATGCAAACAGATGACTTTGCTAACGTAAGAGCTAATTGGATAAAGAAAACCAAAGAGCTAATAAATGATAAAGGATACCTTAAAAGACTTCTAGATAAACATAACGGGAATGAAAATCATCCTAGCTACATAAGCGGTAAAGCTGCATATGATGAGATGGTTGCAAATATTGGATCAGATCCTACAAAAAGTGAAGAATACTTATTTGACAAGTTTAATCAGATTAATAAGTTATTTAATATGGCAGCAAAAACAGGCCATGGACTTTATGATAAAAAGAAGGGTGATCCTACATCAGGCTCTGCTGCAAATTTACAAAAAAGACTTGATGAAGCTGCTGATAAGATGGGATTACCAAGAGTAAGTAGATCTGACATGATGGCTTATCAAACTATGTATGGTGCTCTTGCTATTCAACAAGAACAAGGTAGTGATGAAGATAAAGCGTTATTAAAACAGGTTAATCTAAATTTTGGTGACGCAACAGGAGGACACATAGAGTTAAAAGGAGGTAATATTTCTGAATTTGATGGTTTTGCTGGAGATAACTCATCTAAACAATTTGTAGGTGTAGTAGGTAATACTAAAGTAGATCATGAGATAAAGGAATTTGATGTATCTTGTAAAGGGGCAGAGAAGGAAAGACAGATGCAAGCCTGTGTGGAAAAAAATAAAGCTGCAATAGAAGCTGAAACCGGTGAGCAATGGGAGTTTAATCCAAAAAATTGTGATTGTAAACCACTTACAATACCACCTCCAATTATTCCACCAGAAAAACCTAGGTATGAAACATTTGATCAAGATGATTTAGCAGTTGCTGTAAAATCAGGACAATTTCCTGACTTGATAACACCTACAAGACAAGCTACTCCTGATCCTGCAATGGTAGATCCTATGTATGTTGATCCTAGACAACAGCTTTCAACTCTAGAAGCAACTGCTGCAGCTGCATTAAGAGCAGGAGCTGATCCATCTTTAGTAATGGGTTCTATGCAAGATCAATCTGAGAAGGTTATTAATAAACATGAAGCTCTTAATACTAAGATATATAATAATGCAATGAACGTTAATGTTCCTGCTTTACAACAGTTTACTCAATCTAAGATGGAAAATGAGAAAAACTATATGGATGAACAAGCAATGGCTCTGGGCACTTATCAAACGGAATATAAAGATGCAGAAGATGCTTTATTATCAGCAGAACAGAATCAGATGAGTAATGCTGATGAAATGTACATAAGAAACTTAGAAAATCCTAACTATTGGTTTAGCCCTAAGCGTCATAATATTGAGTTCTATAATGAAAAGAATATTGATGGAACTCAAACAGATGGTGCAATAACCTATGATGAGGCGGCTGAGTGGTGCAGAAAACAGAAAATAACAGCTAGTGGAGATTTAGTTAAGTGTATAAATATGCGTATGGGTAATGGAAGCAGTAGTAAGCAGAGTCCTCTTAATACTAATAGAGCATCTGAGGAGGTAGTATCATTAGGAACAGAAGTTAAAGGCTTTTCAAAACGTCAAGCTGATCTTGAAAGAAGTAGAAAGAAGTTAAATAAATGGATAACAGGTCACTAATAAACTCTAAAAGTTTACTTATAATGATCTTTTAAATTAAATAAATTTAGTATTTTTGTAATATGGCAACGTACCTACCAAATGTAAACAGATATGTATCAAAAACAAAGGCCTTTACACCGGACTTTAAGTTTTTATCTGATGCTCTAGATAAGAGACAGGATAGATATGACACTAACTATAAGAAAATGAATAACTTATATGGTAGTGTACTTCATGCTGATCTTAGCAGAGAGGATAATATGGGAATTAGAGATGAATATGTAAGAAATCTTGCCCCAAGAATTCAACAAATATCCGGAATGGACTTATCACTGCAGCAAAATGTAGATGCTGCTAAAGGTGTATTTACACCATTCTTTGAAGATGAGAAGACGGTAAGAGATATTGTATTTACTAAAAGGTATAAGAGTGAAATGCAAAAGTTTGATGAGTTTAGAAAGAGTGATGATGAGAAGATAAGATCTAAATGGTGGGAAGGAGGAGTAAAAATGATGAACTGGAGTTTAGATGACTTTAAGAACGCTACTAGAGAGGGATCAATGAGTGTTCAGTTACCAGAATTAGTAGAAAGAGTAGATCTTGTTGAATCAGGCTTTAATGCGCTTAAAAATTCAGGTATGAAAATTAAGAACGTTAGCTTATCAAAAGATGGTCATTATATAATTACACAAGAGAATGGTACACTCTTAACAAGAAGACCTGCAGGTAAAGATCCGGTTACTGATCAGATGATATACTATAATCCTGCACAAAATTTCATATTACAAACAATGATGGATGATCCTAATATCAATAGGTATTATCAAACTAAGTTCTATGTGGAGGCTAGAACCTTTTGGGAAC
>Ga0208669_1000264_pt1 | contig 21285 bp, 19 predicted proteins | sample 21_taG_FD_184095 | JGI IMG/M metagenome (GOLD analysis project Ga0208669, IMG submission 184095) | Marine viral communities from the Subarctic Pacific Ocean - 21_ETSP_OMZ_AT15319 metaG (SPAdes) (version 2) | ecosystem: Environmental > Aquatic > Marine > Oceanic | place: Pacific Ocean | collected...
GACACGTCTTGTGCTAATTCCGGAGACCATTGAGCTCTTAATTTTCTTTCAGTTACAGAAACTGTTACAGATTCTAAGTCGAAAGAAACTTCACCCATTTCTGATTCAAATTCTAAATCATAGTATTCTCTCCATGATGCGAAGAATGGTGACTCAGATTGTGCAGCTCCTACTGTTACAACAGCTGTATTAGCTAAGTATGAACAAACATATCCGTCAACAGAATCACACTTGATACATGCTGGACAAGAAAGGTCTAACTCAACATAAATGTATCCGTTAGCGTCACAAATATTGTCATATTTACCACCTGGAATAGTAGTACTAGTAGATGTATTAAGACCTTGAACGATACCTTGTCCGTATTTTTGAGTTACAATTCTAAATAATACTGGAACTGGTGTTGCAACACCTGTTGCTCCAACAGTTCTTGCCGGTGCATTTGAAGTGTCATAGAAAGTAGAACCTGATTTACAAGTTGTACTCGCAGTTGTCCATAGTGTAAATGAAGCTAAAAACTCTTCAGTATCTTGTTCGTTACCATTTGGTCCGATTAATTTACCGTTACCAGCTGACTGGAATCCAGTTACTTTAAGAATAGTTGTTTTAGCACAAGAAGTAGTAGAAGTTAAACTAGTTAATTCACTATCAGCTGTAGTAGCTTCTGATAATGTTCTAGCTGAAGCATTCCATTTTTGAACTTTAAGTTGTGTATTCGTAAATGCAGAAAACTTTCCTTTAGATGCGTCATATAAACCATCTTCTGGAGTTAAAGGGTCGTTAGACACATAGAAATTATCATATAAGTTAATTGTTTGTGCCGAGAATGGAGAGTTAGCAGTTTGTGCTGCAGAAGCTCCTGGAGCTCCTAGTGGTGCGTATTGTGAATTTGTTACACCATACAACTCACCCCCATTACCATCTTTTCTTGTTGAAACTTTAGGTACAAAGTAGAACAATTTACCAATTGGTAAGTTCATAGCTTGTACAGAAACGATATCATTTGCCAATAATTTAGAGAATACTCTTCTAATAATTGGGAATACAACAGTTTCGAAAGAACCTGATGCATCAGATGATGTTGCTTCGTTAATTAAATTTGTTGCTTGGTTTTCATAAAGTTGGGCAATGTTTTCTCTCGCGTGTCCTTTAAGACCGTCTAAGAATCCAAGCTTTTGCCATTTGTTTAAGGTATCTTCTTTGATAACTTTAAGGTGTTTTAACCCTATGTTACCAACCATACCTGATTCTAATAATGCTCCCATGTTTTTAATTTATTTTTTTAAGCGTTTATTTTATTATAGTTTGGACATTAAGTCCTTAATTCTACTAAATTGTGGATTCTCATAGGCTTTTGTTTCCATAAGTTTTGTATTTGAACCACTCTTTATTGTAGAGTTAATTTTTCTATCTACTGACTCGGAAATACTTTTCTTAGTCTTACTAGTAATAGAAGGTTTATTCTGAGAAAGTTCTTCTCTTACCACTCTGTACAAATCTTTAGATTCTTTTAATGATTTAACATTATCAAATCTTCTAAGGATATTAACCTTTTCTTGTTTTGTAGTTGAGTGTTCAGTGAACAATCTTGTAGCGTATGCTAAATTAGAATTAAATACCCCAACTTCATTTAATTTTTTCTTAAATGAAACTAAAGCTTTTCTATATTCACCATTTTTACCTTTAAGATTACTTACTTCCTCCTGAAGACGGTGGTAGTTTTCTTGTAGTTTTCTTCCTTTTGTTCTTGCCGACTCATTAAGGTCTAGGTTTCTATTATTGGTAAAGCCTTTTCTTAAACCTCTACCAGATTTAGCACCAAAACCATAAGTTCTAGACGCTTCCCCCATTTCACCTTGATTACTTTGTCTATTACTAGAGAATTTAGGTTTACCCATAGCTTTTTCCATTCCTTCACTGTCATCTCTTCTGTCAGCGAAAGATTGTGTCATTGATGCCTCAGGACCATCTTCCATTCCTAATGTATCATCAAGTCTACTATTGTAACCTTGTTTCTTTTCATATCTGTCATCGTGGTGATGTACACTGTCATCTTCATCCAATTCGATTTCATACATAGGTTCATCGTGTGCACCCTCCATATGGTCATGTTTCATTTCCATGTGATGTTTTTTACCATAACCTTCCATGTGGTCATGTTTCATTTCATCCATTTCATGTTCACCTTCCATGTGGTCATGTTTCATCTCATCCAATTCGATTTCGTACATAGGTTCGTCATCCATTTCATCAACCTCCCCATCCATTTCGATTTCGTACATTGGTTCATCCTTTTTCATCTCTTTTAAATTTCTTTTTTTCATAGATTTTTTGTTTTCTTCCAATTTTATTAAGTATTCATCATCACCATCAGTAAGTGAAATTTCTTCATCGTCCTGTTGAACGATTATTCCATCTTCACTACCCATAGCCTTGAATACCTTTAAGACTTCTTCGTCAGATGCTGAGGTTAGGTCTAGAGGCGGCAAATCGTCAGATAACATATCGATATCATCAGTCTCGTCCTCAATGTCAAGTTCCATGCCCATGTCCCCCATTGGGTTATCCATGACCATCTCTACTTCTTGTTCTGTGTCCTCCTGCTCCTTAAGGTAATCGTCTCCCTCAGATAACGATTCTTTTACTAGTTCGCTAATTTCTTCCTTCATTGTCGAAGAAAGTATTTCTTTTGCATTAGACTTCATAGTTTCTTCCAACTGTTCAGCCTCGAGCAACGCTTTTTCTATTATAGACTCACTCATAAGTTTATTTTAATAATAAATATACGTGACTAGCCAAAAAATTCCTTTTGGCAATCATGTTATTGTGGTTTTTTTTATCTGTCTAAAAAATTATTTAATTTAGACATCAACTTTAAAGCTTTATCCGCTTTATCGTCCAGTGTATTTGGTTCTTGTTTACTTTCTAAAACTTCATCATATTTGTCAGCATCACCAGCATTTTTAAATAAGTAAGACCCTGGTGTTGATGGTGAAGATACTAGGTCAAAACATATTAATTCGAAATCATCTTGTACTTCATTGTGTCCACCACTTTCTTTAAGTGAACCTACACCTCTAGATGAAATACCTAGTGTAACTCCTTGACGTAAAAGATTAGCTGCTATATCACCAACTGTAGATACAACACCATCTTTGTGATAACCAGGACTTGTTAACATTCTTAGTTTACCCATTAATCTATTTCCATCCCAAAAAGTTTCGGTAATAATATGTGAAGTTCTTTCTAAATCTATTAAGGAAGATTCTGGATGATTTAATTCTGAAATAGAACCACCTCGTTTAATAACATCTTGATATCTTTCATTTTCTCTTTTTAAAATACGTTCTGGATAAACCCTACCATTTCTATTTGGTACACCATACTTTTGTAGTATACAATACATTTCAACTTCACCGTCAAAATTTGGGTCCGCTATTTCTCTTAAAACTTTTGAGTTATGTTTTGGTGAGACACTTCCTGCGTCATATTCGATTAATATTCCATGTCCTATTTCTTTCGGTCCTAAAATCTTCATATTATAGTTTTATATATAAATACAAAATAATGAATAAAAAAAACCCCAGGGTTCTGAGGTTTAACTTATTTAACATTTTTATTTATTATTAGGAATAAGTACCAAATGCAGTTACTGCGGTTAAAGCCCCATATGCATATTGTGTTCCTCCACTTTTAAATGCACTATACTTAGACCCTTCTCCGATATTTGCCCCTGTATTACCAGTAATATTAATCCAACCTCCATTACTATTCATTAAGCCATCTCCACTATTAATCGGACCAAGTCCACCTGTTTGAGTTGACCCACTTCCTTGTATTGCAAAAAAGTTTAAGGTATTAGCTGTTGTGAAAGCAAATATCGTATTCCAAGAAACTACTTCCCATTTACCTTGACTAGACTTTCCACCACCATATCTTAACAGATGAGAATAACCACAACATGCACAACCCTCATCACCATCATTTATAGTATAAGCTCCGTCTGAGTACCCCCATGTTGGTTGACCATTATAAGAACATTCTGTTTTAGTAAGAACCATTGTTGTAGCACCACTATTTCCACCTAATTCTGGGACTCTAGTTGACCCTAAATTTAAATGGAGAGTTATCTTATTGTAATTGTAGATGTTTGCCGTATTTTCTGAAACACCTGATAGTGTGTCTGCTTTTGCAGTATTACCTAATCCTCCCTTCACATATTGATGTCCTGTACTTAATCCCATAATTGTATATTTTGTTTAATTTTTATTTCTATAGATAAATATATTACTACAAACAAAAAAACTACTGTTATTAGTAGTTTTCTTTTTTTGTTGACGAAAATGAAAAAAATTCATTGTCTTTTAGTTCTTCAGTGATTAATTTTTTAGTTTTGTTTTCTATCGAAGCTATAGTTTCTTTATTTTTTAAATTTAATTTTGCTTTTGTAAAAAAAGTCATTTCACATTTCATAAATGATTTTTTACCAATGGATATACCACTGCTTCTTAAATCTAAATCTACTATCATGTTAGTTCTAAAATTTTCATTATCTATTAAATTAGTCATTCTGGTTTTTAATAATTTTCTAAAATTTTTAACAACACAGTTCCAACAATTATATTCTTTTATTGGTTTTGCCCAACTAGAGAATTGTACATATATTGATTTTAAATTTTTAGAATCCACCGTACCTATATGTGCTTTAAATTTTGGGTGGACTCTGATTGGGATTGTTTTTCCTGTTTTCATACCTAATATTCTTTACTAAAGTATAGGTATTTAAGGTGATTAATTCAAATCTGTTTGTAGTTGTTTTAACCTCAATAAAGATAGTTTATCTTTCTTCATTGTAAGAACAACATTTTTGGTTTGGGTTAGTTTGGCTTTTAGATTTTCTTCTTTACTTTCTTTTACTAAAGAGTTTATTCTAGTTAGTACAACTTCTTTAACTTTGTTAATTTCTTCAAATAAATTATCTTTTTTAATTGACATTATTTCTGATAATAAACTCTTATCGTCTTTGGATAGTTTTGAAAATTCTTTATTATAGTTTTCTGAAAGTGTATAGGCTAAAGTTTGTGGGTTTAGTTTTGTTCTTAATTTTCTATATTCTTTTCTATTTAAAACACTTTCTATTAAATTATTTTTAACCTCTAACCTATTAGTAATATTTTTAACACCCTTTTTATAGATTAAATAATCTAAATTATTATATGTTTTATTATTAGTTTCTTTTATTAGGTTAGTTCTTTTATCAAATACTTTTTCTAATATAGTACAAACATTTTTAAGGGAATTAATTTTAGGTCTTAGGTAATAAACCGATTCGTTTATATACTCAGTTAATTCGTTTTTACTTTTAAAATTTTTTTGTTCTATTTCATTATATAACGTAAAAAACTCCCTAAAAGGTTTTGACATTTTTAATGCCCCCATTATAACATGAAAGTTTTCTTTAAATAATTTTTTGTCTGAATAAGAATTTTCTAATATAGAGTCTATATTTTTTTTATAATAACTAAATGGTTTCATAAATACTTTTTTAAATAAATATCTATTCTTTAACTAAATCGTCTATTTCTTTATTAAGTTTATCTATCTCTTGATTAGTTTTATTAGCCATATCCTCTAGGTTAGGTAAATTAATACCTTTATTTTCCAATATAAGTGGTAAATCTTTTTCAATTTTAAAACCTTCAGCTGCTGGTTCTGCACCTCCACCACTTACTGGTGGTGGTCCTGGAGGTGCTCCTCCACCCATTGGTGGTGGTGGGGAACTTTCTTCACCACCAGGTAAACCTCCTTCATCACCCGCTTCAGCTTCAGTACCTTCAATATCACCATATAACTTATCTATTTGGTTAAATACTCCTGTTTTCTTAATAATTGTAGCAGTATCCTCTAATTCTTTAGCTATAGCTTTTTCAAACCTTTGTTGTTGTAAATCTAACTTGATTTCTTCATCACTCATACCAAGAACATGTTTTTTAGCCCATGTCGCTGAAACTGGTGATATACCACCACCTGGGTCACTAACAGCATCTTTATATAAAGTAATTTTAGTTTGCCAAGCTTCTAATTTTAATAATTCAGATTGTGTTGATGGGTTAGTTAAACCTAAAGCAAAATTATCTAGTTCTTCATCAAAACCTAAAACATATAAATGTATTATAGCTATTTTATTTAATTCTTGTACTATAGATTTTTGAATTCTATTAATTGTTCTAGCGAATCTAATATCTAATAAAGCTAAATTTTTTCCTTCACCAACAACCTCTTCAAAACCTAAAAACGCTTTTGGTATTCTTAGTGAAGCTAATAGTTTCTTTTGTATATATTCTATATCTGCAATTTCACTTAAGTTAGTTGCTCCTGGAAGTGTTTCTATTGGACTGGGTGCACCCTGGTCCCTAACTGGTATAAAAAAGTCTTGGTCAACAGCCATTTGGTTATATCTAAGGTCTACTTGACCATTTTGTGGGTCAACTATTGGGTCTCTTTTAAACTTATTAGCAACTCTTTGTACGTAAGCTTCGACATCCTTATCGTCCATGTTACCAACAAAAACTTTAAATATTCTTCTTTCAGGTGCTCTAGCTGTTCTATAAACTAACATAGCGTCCTCCGCTAATAATAATTGTTTCCAAACCCTTCTTGCTTTCTCTAACATAGAAGTACCATATGGTAATCTTCTATCATCACCTAATAATCTAAAATGTGCTACTTCCCAAGAATTAAGTTCTATAGCCTTTTCTTTCCATATAAACTTTACCTTTCTTTCTTTTTCCGTGTCGGTACCTTCTATTGGTGTTGGGAAAGAACCGGCTTCAACTCTCTCTATTTCAACATTAGGTAATTGTCTACACCCTATTACACCTTTTTCTGGGTCTATTTTTAAGTATACAAAATTATCACCGTATTTTGATGTATTTCTAATCCACATAGGTAAATTAGTATTAACATCTAATATGTTGTTAAATAAATCAATTAATATAGATTTAATTCTAGAGGACTCTGAATAAATTGTTAACATATGACCATTTTCAGATGGTGTTGTAGATTCTTCAGCGTATATATCTAAAGCAGCTGAAATTTCTGGTGTAAACTCCATTGATTCATAATCATAATATGAAGCCAACCTAGTTGGTTCATAATAAACTGACTGTGTATATATTTCATTTTCAATCTTTTGCCATTGATTTGAAAGGTATACGGTTTGTTGAGCTGTTAACTTCTCTTTTTCAAATTGTGCTTTTGATGTAGTTTTTAATAAGTCTTTCTTATTAAATTTATACTGTGTATAAGAAGGTTGTTCCTGTCTTGGTCCGTCTGGGCCAAACATTCTACCTAGTTTTTGAAATATTGTTAAATTTTCTGCCATGTTACAATAGTAATAATTATATTATAAATAGTCCACACCACTATCTTCTTCTACTTCCACCAAATAACCAATTATACTCTCTATACATTTGTTCGTTAGTAACATGTGGTCTTACGGTTGGGTTTAACGCTTGTGAATTATGTATTGGTTTTAAATCTATTAGGGTTTCTTTTCTATCTTCTGTAACGTCTATCCAACTATCTAACATAGCTTTTGTCATTTGGTCTGATTTTTTTAATTGTGAAAACGAACTTTCACCAACATAAACAGCCATTGCTAATGCCATAATTAAATCATCATGTTTTCCTTTCATGTGGTTTGGTTTACCGTTAACAAAAACAAAGGTATAAAGTTCGTTTAATAATCTATGTGATTTCACAACAAAACCATGTCTTAAAGCTTCTTCAAAAGCGGAAACAATTTGTGCTCTTTTATTGTTAAAAGTTAAACCAGGTATTTTTTCTAATAATTTAGGGTCGTATTTCCACTTATCAGCTGTATTAGCTCCTTCAACATATAAATCCCTATAACCTAATTCTTGTAATTTTCTAGCTGTAGCTACCCCCATACCACCAGTTATATCTATCACAATGTAAGCTTTATATAAATTACCCCATTTAAAAGCTAAGTCTGCAGCTAAATCTGGTGGTATCTTACCAAGATATTCCATGACTTGTTTTCTTTCATCAAAATCAATTACACATATAGAGGTAAAATCTTCAGAATCACCCCTAGAAACATCAATACCCATTATATATTTATGGTCCAATTGAGCTTCTTCCCAAACCCAAAGTTGTCCACTAGCGTATTTTTCCTTAGGTTCTTCAATCATAGTCTCTTTTATTCTTTCTATAGTCTCTATAGGTACTACATTATCACCAGAACCTAAAAAAGCACTTTCCAACTCTTGTGAAATTTTTCTTCTATCAAATTTTAATTTTTTACACATAGATTCAAACCAAGAAGAATATGGTTTATAACCTTTTTTAATCAAATCTTTAAATTTAGCTTGGTCTTTTTCGGGGATATTTAAACTATCATCATAATCCTCCCTATTTAACATATAATGAATAATATCTTTAGTTTTAATCCACACTAAGTCTTTGGTAAATCTAGGGTCGTTTTCCCAATGTAACTCTGAAATTATAAAATTATTTAGACCTTGTATTGATTGGTCGTAAATTTCATAATAAATTTTATCGTACCCATTTGGTGTTGAGATAACGATTACTTGACCACCGGTAGATAGAGATGCCATACAAGCAGCCCATAAATCGTCACCAGCTTCTATATAAGCAGCTTCATCAAATATTAGTATGGTTGGTGTATATCCTCTTAATGCGTCGACAGATGTAGCTACCGCTTTAACCTCACAACCATTATTTAATTTATAATGTCTTTGTGAATCTTTTTCTTTAGAAAAACCCACATTAACCCAATCAGGCCATTGATTTAAAAATTGTCTAATTTTATTTGCTAATTCTTGAGCTGTATCTAATTTATTAGCTAATATTAGAACTTTTTCTGGTTTAGTTTTTGAAGCAAATTGTAGTTGTTTTGAAATCCAAGCTGCTGTAGCTGTAGATACACCAGCTTGTCTATATTTTTTAGTAATATTTTCACTGTACTCTTCAAAATTACGTAACATCATTTCTTGTTCTGGAAACAACTTAAAAGGTACGTACTTACTTTGTGTATTGTCGTAAGTTTCTAAATAAGATTCTATAGCATAAGGTGTGTCTTGGTAACATTTGGCGTATTCAGCTATTACTTCTTCTTTATTCATACTAATAAATATCGGAAAATAAAATATAAAATATAGAGGGAAATAGGTTTTTAGTCACCTAAACTATTTAAAAATTGTTTTTCTGCTGCTGTTAGTGAGTCCATACCAGATTTTGATATTTTTTCTAATACTTCATCTAAGTCAAAATCTTCTACACCACCACCAATTAAATCATCTATTGTCATTCCACTCGATTCCGGTTCAATTACTGTTGATTCATCATCATCATTTGTGTCAATACCTACAGCTTCTTCATAGTCTTCTTCTTTTAATTCTTGCACTATTTCGTCTACTAGTTTTTGAACTAGTCTTTTCCCTTCTTCACCACCATCTAACATTTTTTTAGCTAGATTTAAAAAGTCTTCAGCTTCTAAACTAACAATTTTAAAATAAAGATAATTTTGTATTCTTCTACTATCATCATTAGTTATTAATTCTTCTGGGTAAGCTTCTGAAAATTTTTCCCATATTACTGGACCCAATCTTAAATCCCAAATTTCAGCCGGTAAAGTATCTTCCATACCTATAACATCCTCAGCAAAGTCAGGGTCAGAAGGTAAACCGTGTGCTGAAACGTATTCCATAACTCCTTTAAATAATTCGTGTACTAGTATTGGGAATAAGGCTCCTTCTGCTTTTATGGTTGGTGGGTCTGTTTCCAAATCTAGTTCTTCTCGACCAGCACCTAAACTTTCACCCTCACCAGCTGCCATTCTCATATCCATATCAGGCATTATCCAATACATTAAATCATTAACTGACATTAGTAATGAATATAAATTAACTAAATCTGGGTCAATTTCATTTAATTTTTCATCAACCATATGGTAAAGATATAAAGCTTTTTTAGAAGACCCTTGTATTAAAGAATTAATAAATCTTCTTTTTTGTCTTTCTAAATCTAACTTTTGTAGCCTATCCGCAGCTTCTTGTTCTTCTTCTGGATTTTGTGGTGTTTTAGGTTGCTTAGGTTGCTTAGGTTGTTTTTGCATCCCACCTAATGATGGTTTTTTAAGTTTAGCATCAAATTGTAAATCCCCCTCTGGTACACCTAAATTGTCCATAACAACTTCTACAGCTAACTGTTCTAGTGCCTGTTTGTTTTGACTCTCTATTTGCATAGCTCTCATTAAAGCCTGTTGCATCATTGGTTGTAATGACATAGCGGAAGCTGGGTCTACAGCCTCTAACCCTGTAGCTCTTTTAACTTTATCTATAACATCTTTAAATCTTTTAGAGGCAATTACTTCCTCAAAAGAATCATCCCCACCTACTTCTGGGAAAGCTTGGTGTTTACCTAATGGGTGTTCACCTGTAGATAATTTTCTTTCAATGTCTGGTGACATTCTTTCTGGTCCTTCATAATCTATAGGGGCTTCCTTTAGTCTTCTTTTTCTTCTCATATTATTAAGAATTTTCTACTTGTGATGTTATGTCTTTAAAACCCATCCAATTTGGCATATCCTCTTTACCCGCTTTTGGTTTTGGTTTTACACTTGGTCTTGTAAAAGGTCCTTTTCTTCTTTTTGGTGTTGTTGGTGTTGTAGTTGGTGTCCTTACTGGTGTTTTTACTGGCATTTCAGTATCTACTGGTGCCCCCATATAGGCACCTTCAGTGTCTCTTTCAGTCTCTGATAGTTCTTCAACATCAAAAAAGTTTTCACCACCAGATTCTTTCTCTCTTATCTCTTCTTCTAAGTCCTGGGAGTCTTGGATGGGTGCTCCATCCATGTAAATATTACCGTCAGTATAAATCATAATGTCCCAAGTAAATCCAGCTTCAGAGGCTAAAAATAAATTTAAGATTGCCTCTTCTGGGTCTTCACCACGTTCTAACTCATCTACCATTATTTGATACCCTTCTAAATCTAAAACATACTTGTTTAGTTGTTCAAAAGCATATTCTTGTTCTACTGAACTAAATAATTTTGTTCTTTTTTTACTAGGGTCATAACCTGAATAAGTTCTAACTTTAGCAAAAACAGAATCTTCATCATAAAAATAATCAGGATTACCACCTGGTGTATCCTTCCTTTGTTCATTTTGAGAGCTTTTAACCATCTCTATAAGTTTAGATTTAGTTAATGACTCATCTGTTTTGTTAACCACTTGTGTCATCCAATTTTCCAACATTTCACTATCTATACCCTCCATATTTTCTTTATCTGTTATAAGTTTTAAATCCTTATCATCTTTTTTAATATCAACATCTGGATTACCAACATTGTCCGTATCTAAAGTTTTTGTACCATCATCTTCAACATTATAATCCTCAATACTTTCTTGTTGTGTGGATTTAGATGAACTTGATAATTTCTTTTGTGCTTTTTGGATTTCTGTTTGACAAGCTTCAAAAGCGTCTTTACAGTTTTCACTTCTTCTCTGTAATTGAGCTTGTTGCATCATGATGTCAGATTGACGTAACTCTGTTATAAGTTTCATACCTAGAGTGGTGATTTCATAATCACTAAATGAAGAAAGGGTTTCATGTGAAAAACCCTCATTAATTAATTTTTTTACTATTTCAGCTCTCTTTAACATATGATATAGTTTTATCGTAATCTAAAATTAAATCTCTAGCGTAAAGTTTATCCTCTACTTTTTTTATATCTTCTCCGAATTGAAAGACTAGTCTTTCGTTTTCGTGATTTTCATTTTCCAATGTTTCCCAACCTAAAGCTATTACGTTATCTAAAGCATGTTCCATTCCAAAATAGTCTGAGTTTTGTACTAGTTCTAATTTAATATTACTTTTAGATAACACACCCACTTTATGTATATATTCAAACTCTGGTGGACCCGGATTTCCGTGTGCTGGCATTGAGTCCCATTCTTCACCCCACAATTCATCTAACTTTGACGAAAATATAAACTCGTAAATATTTTCTTTCTTATAGTTTGGTCCTAATTCATTTACAAAAATAAGAAACATTATCTAATTATTTCACCCTCTTTAGTCACACCCAATCTCCTATGTTTACCCTCAAACATTATAGCACCAGATTTAGACTTTCCAATAAATTTTATATTTTTATTAGAATTTAAAACTTCGTTAACTTTTAGTTCTTGTTCTATAGTTTCCGATAACGCTACTGGAGCTGGTTTGGATTTACTTTTTACTATTTGTTGTTTTATATAACTTTTTTTTGCTGATTCGTTAAATAACCTTCTTCCTTTTTCAAATTGAGATGGTTTAAAATATTTTTTTAAAGTTTTGTTAACTTTATTTTTTAAACTTTCTTCCAATCCCATTGTTGGGTCTTCTAAATCATCACCCATACCCATATCATCATACACATCGTCCATATCATCATCCATATCGACATCAGCATCTACTTCAAAATCATCTTCTATCCCATATTCATCTTCTTCAGGTTCTAATCTACCTATAATATCATCTCTATCATCTTCATCTAACAATTCTAAATCAACTGCTGATATAATAGAGTTTAAAACATATTTAATCATGTCAGAGTCCATTTCATCCTCATACTCTCTCATTTTTTGACCTAATTTGCCAGTTAATTTTTGTATAGATTTAATAGTTGGTCTTTCTTCTTCGGTATCAAAACTTTCCTCATCACCCATATCTACATCCATGTCCATGTCCATATCTTCATCACCCATATCCATATCAACGTCAACTTCCATATCGTCACCAGTAGGTACTGGAGCTGATGGTAATGCGGGTGGTGTTGGGGCTGGAGCTGCTGGAGCTGCTGGAGCTGCTGGAGCTGCTGGAGCTGCTGGAGCTGCTGGAGCTGGTGGTGTGGTTTGTTTAGTTTTTATAACTAACTTTTCATCATCTTCTTGTTCATACATAGAATCACCATAACCATCATTATACTCTTCATTTATTGGTTTTAACATTAAATTTAATCTTTTTAATGCTGATGAATAACTTCTATATCTATTTTTTCTTTTATTAGATAATCCGTTTACGTAATCAAGACTACTTTCATTTAATCCAGATTTTACATAATAACCATCTTTTTCGTGTACAATAGCGTAAATATTTCCATCTGCCGCTCTTTTAGTAAAAGAATTAGTTTTAATGTGTAACTCAGTATTTTTAGTACTCTCACCATATCTAGCGATTTCCATTATTCTTTTAATTTTGTCTTGACCAGTTAATTTTTCTGAACCAATTGCTTTTAAATCTCCCATTTTATTTTATTTATTTTAATTATTTAATCCGTTACCACCAATTATTGTTGGGACAAAACCGTTTCCTGAATTTGCTGCCCATGTTTTAGTACCACCAGTTAATGCTCCCCCATAACCAGTATTCTGAAATGCTGTTGTTCCTGTCATAGGGTCATTACAGTCACAAGAATAACATAAGAAAGCTACAGCTGTTGGTGACGCTCCTAGTCTAGCTGGAACTATAACCATTTCTGGACCTAGTTGACCATTTTGTTTATCCCCACCATCCGCTACATTAATTGTAACTGAAAGAGCTCCTGTACTTCCTGCCGCTCCATAATCAAGTGCGTAGGTATAACTCGCGGTGTCTGCTGTTGCTATAGCTTGAGTACATGTATACCCCGAATAGGTTGTTAATCTACCAGCGTATAACTCTTTACCCCCAACAACAACATCGGGTAAAGAACTTCCTCCAAAATTTCCTCCTTGTGGCATAATATATACTTTTTTAAATAAATACTTTGATTAGATAGAAAAAATTCTATTCTTCTAATGATAAAGACTCATCTGTTATTTTATTTTTTAATTCTGATAGTTTTCCAAGATACCCATTTCTTCTTAAAAATTTAAATACTAAATTTTCATAAGAAAACTCGCCCATATCTTCTAGACCACATCTTCTAAATTTTTTTAATTTATCTTTTACTTTTTGAATCATTTCTAGGGTTTCTTCCGGCTCTTGTAAATAAGATTTTCTTTCTAACCCATCTATCATATCCATCCATGTTAATGATTTTTGTAAAACTTTTTGTGCATCAAAAGTATCTTCTATTTTATTAGGTGAAACTAACCATTCATCATTAAGTACCGAATATACTCCTGTTGAAAAGTGGGGTTCGTCAGCATCCTGCGCGTATAATTCTACTTCATAACCATAAACCTCTATATCGTGTAGTGAATTCCACATTCCCTGTTTAGCGTTAAATAATTCTCTTAAAACTTTTTTATCTATTTTACTACTATTAAAATCTATTAATACGTGTAGGTCAATATCAGAAAATGAAGACCAATTATAATTAGCCAAAGAACCAGTCATTGTTATATCTTCAACATCCACATCAACCCCTAAAAAGTTAATAAAGTTATCAGCTATTTCTAACAACTTTTTATCAATTTCAGGTTTTAGGTTTGGTTCTTTGTTATTTTTTGAGTTTGTGTAGTCCCATATTTCAGAATTTAATTTATCCCTAACTTTAAAACTTTGTAATATTTTTTTTGATTCCATTACTAATAAATATTACAAAAATAATTAAGAAATCTTTTTATACTTGTATACCTTTGCGATGTTCTGATTAAAGTATTTACCTTTACTAGGGGCCCGTCTTAATGAAATTACTGTTTGTAGGGGCACATCATTATATGAATACTTACCACCTTTCTTAAATTCAACAATTAATTCTTTAGTTTCGACATCATATGTAGACGATTTTAAGTTACTAGAACTGTAACTTTCTTTAAGTTTTTTTTCTTTTATTTCAGTCATAATTATTTTTTTAAATAAATATCCCCCAAACTGGGGGATATTTTAATAAACTACTCTTTAACTTCTTCGTACTCAACGTCAGTTACTTCATCAGGTGAGTCTTGGTTGGGGGCATCCTCTTGAGTGGTTTGTTCATATAATTTAGTACTAATTTCTTGCCATGTACTATTTAATTTTTCAGTTAGGTCTTCAACACCTTCCATATCTTCTTCTTTACAAACTTCTTTAAGTTCTTTAATAGTATTCTCTAAACGAGACTTATCGTTTTCATCCAACTTTTCACCAAATTCTTTAATTTGTTTTTCTGTTTGGAAAATTAATGAGTCAGCTTCGTTTAGTTTATTTATCTTTTCAAGTTTTTTACTATCACTTTCTGCGTTTGCTTCAGCTTCTTTTTTCATTCTTTCAATTTCATCATTAGATAAACTACTACCAGATTCAATTTTAATATTTTGTTCTTTACCAGTACCTTTATCTTTAGCTTTAACATCTATAATACCGTTAGCGTCAATATCAAAAGTAACTTCAATCTGTGGAATTCCTCTTGGTGATGGTGGAATATCTGTTAGTTGGAATCTACCTAGTGTCCTATTGTCTGTAGCTATAGGTCTTTCACCTTGTAGTACATGTATATCTACAGCTGGTTGATTGTCCACGGCTGTAGAAAATATTTGACTTTTAGATGTCGGTATGGTTGTGTTAGATTCTATTAATGTTGTCATTACTTGTCCCATAGTTTCAATACCTAAAGAAAGTGGTGTCACATCTAACAATAAAACGTCATTCACATCACCCTTTAACACACCACCTTGTATAGCAGCACCCATAGCAACCACCTCATCTGGGTTAACACCTTTAGATGGTTTTTTCTTAAATAGTTTTTCTACAGCTTCTTGAACACAAGGAATTCTAGTTGAGCCTCCGACTAATAAAACTTCATCTATATCGTTAGCTTTTAAACCAGCATCTTTTAAAGCTTTCCTACAAGGAGTTAAACTTTTTTTAACTAAATCACTAACCATAGACTCAAATTTTGCTCTGGATAATGTACGTACTAAATGTTTAGGGCCAGTACTATCAGCTGTAATATATGGTAAGTTAATTTCAGTAGTTGTAGAATTTGATAACTCTACTTTGGCTTTTTCTGCTGATTCTCTTAGTCTTTGTAGAGCTGAAGCGTCTTTAGTTAAGTCCATTCCATTTTCTATTTTAAACTCATCAACTAACCAGTCTATAATTTTTTCATCAAAATTATCACCACCTAAATGTGTGTCACCATTAGTTGACTTTACCTCAAATACACCATCACCTAACTCTAAAACTGACACATCAAAAGTACCACCACCTAAGTCATAAACAGCAACAGTCATATCTTTGTCTTTTTTGTCCATACCATAAGCAAGTGCTGCTGCTGTTGGTTCATTGATGATTCTAAGTACTTTTAATCCTGAAATTTCACCCGCTTCTTTTGTTGCCTTTCTTTGTTCATCATTAAAGTAGGCTGGTACAGTAATAACTGCTTCTGTTACTTTTTCACCTAAATAATCTTCAGCTGTCTTTTTTAAATTTTGTAAAACAACAGCGGAAACCTCTTGTGGCACATAAGACTTACCATCAACCTTTATGGTTACAATATCCTTTGTACCCTTTAACACATCATAAGGCATTTTTTTAGCCTCTTTATTTACCTCACTAAATTTACTACCTATAAATCTTTTAACAGAATAGATAGTATTTTTAGGATTTGTAACAGCTTGTCGTTTTGCTGGGTCACCGACACTACGGTTCCCATCTTTAAACGACACTATAGAAGGTGTGGTTCTTTTACCTTCAGCGTTTACAATTATTTCGGGGTTACCACCCTCTACCACAGAAACACAAGAATTTGTAGTTCCTAAATCAATTCCAATTACTTTTCCCATTTAATTAATTTTTATTTATTTTTATTTATGAATTTATTTTCAATATATTATATTACAATTACCATACCAAAGGTAATAAATTTATAATTACGTGTCAAGGTGTCTACCATAGTGACATTTTGTCACAAGTTTTAAATATAAGTTTAACTAACATACTTCTTTATTGATTATTTTATAATTTAGTATTAATCTTAACTATAACTAAAAAAACAAATATGTCTACAATGGATGAAATACCAAACGAAGAACCAAGACAACGTTCAAAAGATACAGCTAAAAGTTCGTCAACACCAATACTAGATAACTTTTCTAGAGATTTAACAATGTTGGCCTCATTAGATGAGTTGGACCCAGTTATTGGTAGGAAAAATGAAATTAGAAGAATTGCTCAAACATTATCTAGAAGGAAAAAAAATAACCCAATATTAATAGGTGAACCTGGTTGTGGTAAAACAGCCATAGTCGAAGGTCTAGCTATGATAATACATGAAGGTAAATGTCCTAGAAATTTATTAGATAAAAGAATAGTATCTTTAGAATTAACTTCTTTAGTTGCTGGAACAAAATATAGAGGTCAGTTTGAGGAACGTATGAAAGCTGTTCTAGACGAGTTAAGGGATAATAAAGATATTATAATTTTTATTGATGAAATTCATACTGTGGTTGGTACTGGTAATTCTTCTGGTAATTTAGATGCTGCTAATATATTTAAACCAGCATTAGCTAGGGGTGAAGTACAATGTATCGGTGCAACAACACTGGATGAATACCGTGAAAAAATAGAAAAAGATGGGGCTTTAGATAGAAGATTTCAAAAGGTACATATAGAACCAACAACAACTGATGAAACTTTACAAATTTTACAAAATATTAAAAATAAATATGAAGACCACCATAAAGTAATTTATAGTTTAGACACATTAAAAAATTGTGTTGACTTAGCGGATAGATATATAACAGAAAGAGAATTTCCAGATAAGGCTATAGACATTTTAGACGAGGTTGGTTCTAAAGTACAATTAGATATTAAATACCCTAAAAACATAGAGGAACTTAAGAAAAAAATTGTAGAAATTCAGTTAGAGAAATTTGAAGTTGTCCAATCTCAAAAATATGAAAAAGCTGCTGAAATAAGAGATACGGAAAAAAAATTAGTTTCAGAACTAGACGTTAAAAAGAAGGTTTGGGAAGAGAAACAAGAGTTGAATCGTGTTGTAGTAACTATAGATGATGTTTTGTCTGTGGTATCCGACATAACTAAAATACCACTATCTAGATTAGGAACTAAAGATAAAAAACGTTTACTTAATTTAGAAAATAACATAACTGGTGTTGTTGTAGGTCAAAATGAGGCTGTTGAAAAAGTTTCTAAATCCATAAGACGTAATAGTGTTGGGATTAGAGATAGTAAAAAACCTATCGGTTCATTTATATTTTTAGGACCAACAGGTGTAGGTAAAACACATTTAGCTAAAAAATTAGCTGAGGAAGTTTTTGGTAGTGAAGATTCTGTAATTAGAGTTGATATGTCAGAGTATCAAGAAAAACATTCCATGTCTAGATTAATCGGTTCACCTCCTGGATATGTAGGTTACAATGAGGGTGGTCAGTTAACTGAAAAAATTAGACTAAACCCATATTCATTAGTTCTTTTTGATGAAATAGAAAAAGCTCATGGTGATGTGTTCAATTTAATGTTACAAATATTGGATGATGGTTATGTTACTGATGCTTCTGGTAGAAAAGTTAATTTTAAAAACACATTAATTATTATGACATCTAATATTGGAATAAAACAAGTTATGGATTTTGGTACTGGTATTGGTTTTTCAACTAAAGCTAAAAAACAAAAAGAGGATGAACACACTAGAACCATAATCTCTAAAGCTTTAAAAAACACTTTTAACCCTGAATTTTTAAATAGGTTAGATGATATAATAACTTTTAACGCGTTAGATAAAAATTCACTTAAAAAAATCGTTAGATTAGAATTGGAGTCCTTAAAAACTAGATTATTGGAAAAAAATTATACTTTTAATTTTGGCCCTAGTATTATTAATCACATTGTTGATGTTGGTTATGATGAAAAATTTGGTGCTAGACCATTACAAAGAGCCATTCAAACTGAAATTGAGGATTTTATTTCTGATGAAATTTTAAAGGGTAGCATATCTGAAGATGTCAAATACACTTTAAGTTACAACAAAAAAACAGAAAAGGTAAAAATAAAGTAAAATTATCTTTGTAGTCTGAAACAAAATCTCTATCTTTGTCGTATAATTAGATATGAGAAAACTACCAAAAATATTAAAACAAATCATTAAGAAAAAAAGATTTTCTTTAGACACCTTAGACAGTACAAGTTCCTGGAGAGGTGGTATGAAAATTGATTACCGTGTTACAATGGTTAAGTCTGGTAGTGAAGATTGTTGGGACCACGTGACACCTTTAAACACTGGTTACGGTAATATTTACGTAAATTTAAAAGTTAGGGGCTCAGTAGAAATGTCTGAAGGGTATGGGTGTGATAAATGGTTAATGGAAATTAGCAGAGCTACCGAAACAAGGAAGAACTACTGGGGTGGTTATGAATGTAAATACAACCGTGGTCGTTTTTGGGGAATCCAACCAAATAAACAAATTCGTAGAGAGATTCGTAAACAAGTAAAAGATGAAGTTAAAGATTTTTTAAAATTAATGGGTATATCAACAAATAGTTGGGATGGTGGAATAGAGATTAAAACAATAAGTTGGGAAAAATGAAATTAGAAAAAGCAAGAAATATAACCCTTAGATTAATGAGACAACACGGTCTTTCTGATTATACCTTTAAGTGGGACCGAGCGGTTCGTAGATTTGGTTGTCATAACGGTAGATTAAAAACACTTTCACTTTCTAGACCTATGACAGAACATGAAAATAACGAAAAAAGAGTTATCAACACTATTCTTCATGAAATAGCTCACGCGTTAGATTATAGAAAAAGAGGTTACTCTAATCATGACTCTGAATGGAAAAGGGTAGCTAGGTCTATTGGTTGTAGTGGTGAAAGATGTAGTAGTGGTTCTGGTGTAGATAAATCTCAATTTATGAAATGGGTCGCTACTTGTCCTAGTTGTGAAAGAGAGGTTTATTACGCTAGAAAAACAAAAGTAGATAAAGCCTGTGGTAGTTGTTGTAAAAAACACAACAATAACAAATACACTTCAAAATATAGATTTAGTTGGGTTTTAAATCCAAAAGTGGTTAAACAATACTAGTTTATTTAAAATTTTCTAAAAAAGGCCACAACTCATCGTCCTTTAATATTTTTGTAATAGATGGGAATAACCAAGGAGATATGTTGGACATTTTTAAACCTTTATTTAACCAAACAAAAACTTGTTGATTTTTTAATGCTGATATCTGAGCTTCACCATATGTTCCAGCTCCAGCTGTACCATCAAAACTAACTAAATTAGTATCACACACCTGTAACATATATAAGTCTTGGTGTACTATTTGTTCTCTGATTTTTTCTTTAAAAATTAACATATCATCATCTGTGAGTTCATTAGCTTTCCATTTTCCAAACATTTCTTGAAATTCTGGGTCTTCAGCCCTAACTGTTTCAGCTCTTAAAGGATTTAATATTGCTGGTGTTTTTAGTCCAGAATAATTTAAATTACCACTAGTAACTAAAACTTTTAATCTTTCGTCTTTAACCACATAGTCTGGACCAAAAAATTCCTCTACTTTGGTTCTCCAAGATGCACCATCTTCAGCAAAATCTATACCACCACCAAGATACATAGCTTTTGGTGTAAATATTCCCGACATATCTGTTGGGTCTAAAACTTTTAACATATGAATGGTATCTTTTATTTCATTCATAGAAGCGTTAATTAAAAAATTAGTGGCTTTATCTGTGATATACCTTTTAAACCACTTAAGTATTTTACCTAGTGTACCACTAGCTTTCATTTCTGGGATACCCCCATAGTTTATTTGTTCCTCTAAATTTTCTTGATTTTTAACACTAGCTAAAGTTTCTAACCCTCTTAATATTGATTTTCTTTCTTGGAATGGTAGGTCAAATATTTCGTCTTTAAATTCGTCTACGTTTGTAGAAGTGTGTTCTCTTAATACTTTTTTAATTAAATTTTCCATCAATAATCTTTATTTGTTTCTTTTCCTAACATTATTTCTTTTGCCGCAGACGTTCCAATTCTAGAAGCTCCAGCGTTAACCATGTTTAAAACATCGTCTTTACTATAAATACCACCAGACGCTTTAACCTTCAAAGGTCCTGCATTTTGTGACATTATTGACACAGCATCAATTGTTGCTCCTCCTGGACTACCGTCTTCAGGTGTAAAAAATCCAGTAGAAGTTTTTACAAAAACATTTTTAGCTTTTTCAACACCAACACTTTGTATTACTATTTCACTAATTAGTTTTGTAAGTTCAGCTATTTGTTCACTTGTTAAAGCTGCTGATTCTATAATCCATTTTACTGATTTCC
>Ga0208669_1000268_pt1 | contig 21161 bp, 35 predicted proteins | sample 21_taG_FD_184095 | JGI IMG/M metagenome (GOLD analysis project Ga0208669, IMG submission 184095) | Marine viral communities from the Subarctic Pacific Ocean - 21_ETSP_OMZ_AT15319 metaG (SPAdes) (version 2) | ecosystem: Environmental > Aquatic > Marine > Oceanic | place: Pacific Ocean | collected...
GTCATCTGATAAGTTTGACAATGAGATCATAGCACTGCGTCTAACACCACCACTTACAACTATCTCTCCGACCTTGCACATTATGTCGTGACATTCTAAGCTTGACAGTTTGCGGTTTTGTGCGCCTTTAAATGTACCAATACAAAAGTTAAACAAGTCTACTAAAGGTGCAGGACCAGATGCTCTGCCACCAAATGTTTTTAGTTTAGCCCCTGCTGGTCGAACTAAAGACATATTCCACTTAGGTATTTCACCTGCCCATAGAAGTGCTAATACTTGTCGGAAGGCTTTTGCCCAACCCTCTTTGCTATCCTTAACTATAATAGTCGTGTCACTGTCGTACATAGTTGGAACTTCAGGTAACTTAGAAATAAACTGACGCTCAACACTGAAACCGACACCAGTGCCGCACAAAAGTATAAACATAGCTTCATCAAAACTTTTAGGATCATCCACGGGTAAGTAGCTACAGTTGTACCCTGCTGTGTTGTCTCGCTGCAACGCTGGCCCTGCCGTCATCATCGCTCTCATTGATGGCATTACTTGTAGTGATACTATTGCATCATAAAGTTCTTCTCTGGTGTCGGTATCCATACCTTTTGTTTCGCATACTAGATCAACATACCTAGATACAGTTTCGTGCCACGTTTCTCTACGCCCTTCCGTGTCTAACCATCTGGCGTAGCGAGATTTGTGAATAAATGATTGATAGTCGGTGGGCAGGTAGTTATTGTTCATTTCTTTTTTCCTTATAGTCTTCCAAAAAATTCTGTTGCTGTTTTATTTTTTTGATCAAAGAGATACCAAGCACAGTTATCCTTTCCTGTATTCTTACTATCTTCGATCCACTTTACTCTTCCTACACTAACAATCTTTTTACAGTATCTTAGGTATGGTATAGCTTGTCGAGTGTGCATCCAATCTGCATCAAAAAGTAACCAGGTTTTTACGGATGCAATAATGTTTTCTATCATAGGGTGTAGTATATCTCTATTCCAAGGAGGATTAGTAATACAGTACGTGTTAGTCTTATGTACGTCCCAAGAGATTGTAAGAGCATCTGCTTGGCTAATTCCTTTATCTAAACGTGGCTCAATATCTGTAGCTCCTATACAGACCCCATTCGTTAAAGTTTTAATGTGTTCAATTAATCTGCCATCTCCTGCACAAGGCTCAACATAATCAAAGGCCAATGGCAAGTGTGGAACGAGTGGTGCTAAAGCAGATATAGGAGTAGGATAAAAATCCCTTTCAATTCTTTCAAAGTTAGATCTTTTACCCATAAACTACCACTTCTCTTTAACTTTCATCTTTTCCACTTTTACGTCATCTATGTCGTGTATTGCATTAGATATAGATTCTGCTACTTCAGTAGGATGTTCTTCTTCTACTAAGGATAAGACATTTCCTTCTTCATCTACCTTCAAGGTAAACGAAACGTAAAAGGATTTATAATTCGTCTTTGCCATTTATTTGATTTATCCTCATTTCAGCATAACGAATAACCTTGTTGAGATCCGTTATCTCACTTTCTTTTTGGTCCATACCATCGTATAACTTATGTCCTGCACGGCTAGCATACTTAACTATGTTACCTCGCCAAAATTCAAAACCATTCATCATAGTGTATGTAATAGGTTCTATTTGCCAACGAGCATAATGCTCTGGCTTATTTATTAGTTCGTCTGTCACGCTGTGCCTTTCGTTTTAGTTAGGGGGCCAAACTTAATAACCTGACCGCCAGAAGTTTGTATCTCTACTTCAGGTAGACCATTCACTTCTTCTTCTGCATCTTGTTCAAATATCTTAATCATTTGATCTCTACGCTCTTCAACTATCGCCATAATGTTTGGGTATTCGTGTGCAACATCTAAGAAAGCACTAAGAAAAGTTGCACACTTAATTAAGTCACTAAGTATTGCTTTATCTATATTGCTCTCAGGACCCATTGCTAAACCAGTAGATATTAAACCACTCCAGTTACCATCGGTATCAAAATTTATTGGTCGTAGTATTAAAGCAACTTCATCATCTGCTAATGTGTATCCCATTATATGTCCTTCCTTTTTGTTTTTAATTTAATTACAGTTTCTTTAGTGCTTCTGCCTTTTTCGAGTAGCCAATCTAATGGTATAACCCTGTGCGCCCACTTAAAATCGTGCTTCTCACACCACCCACAGTATCTAGTTTTAGACCCTTTGTATAGTTTTGCTTGAGCATTACTAAATACAAAACGAATGTCTAATTCTGGGTGTTGATCCCTGACCGCCAAATGTTTGCGGCGATCTTCATTATCAAACAAACCTTTAGATTCTATAAAGATACCATTGTCCAGTTGGAAGTCAGGAGTATAAGTTCTATACCGCAAGTCTTCCCACTGAACTTTGAGGAGTTCGTAACGTACTTCTTTTTGGTGATGCGTTAGATAGTCAGCAACCCGTTCCTCTAAACCACTTCTGTAGCGTCTGGAATTGTGTCGCCGTCTTGTATTAGTCTTTTTTACCATCAGATAGGGAAGCCTTTAATTCATCTACTTTAACCCTACCTATTGCATTAACACATTGTAGCATATGACCGACTACATTTGATGTAGTTGTATTAACTCTCAGAACTTCAATTAATTCTTTCTGTTCATCTGTCATATTATCTGTGTCGTACTCTGTACCTTCTATTGTCATCTTTACCATTATGCTGCCTCATTTTCTTCTAAGATCTCTGACGGATCATATTTTTTTACTAGTTTCCAGTATGCAAGAAGACTGTTGAACATAGCTAAGTGTCTATTGTGAGTTCTAATGTCCCACCGATGTACTGCTATTAGTTCTGGGTCTTCCCTGTCAACAAATATAGAAACTCTCTCTGGTTGTTTAAAGTTACATCCTTCTGCATAAGCAGATAGCTGCATCCCGTGATCATCAAAAACTAACTTCGATGCCTGTTTCTCTTTTAAACCATCTTTAGTTTTAAAGTCAACAAAAATTCCTGATTTAGAATATAAATCTATTTTGCCACCATATCCATTTGTTGAGCAGAAAGAGTCTTCAGCAATCCAAGTTTCATCAGGAAATTCTGTATCCAAATAATCTTTAATAACTTTGTACGCTTTAGTTTTTTTACCGCCCATAAAGCCTTGCTCAATCATAGCGTGTATAATTGTGCCACGCTCTGCGGCTTTACGGCCTATCTCTTTTGAATCTGTTTTACATCGTTGCGTAAAATCTTCTAAGGTTTCCCCAGGATCTTGCTCTAATGTAATAGCTGAGTTAAGGGCTTGATTAATCTTCCAGTTCTCTAAAGATGGCTTTGCAGCCATCCCTATTATTGTTGTAACGGAAGGTACGTATCCGTGTTGTCGTGCATCTCGAAGTGTAGTGTTACGCTCTCTTCCGTTTGCTCCGACTATTGTGTAAGTAGGCAAGCCATCTTTATCATACCAATGACCTGCCTCAGAAAGTTGTTCTATCAAACACCTACACCTTCAATGTCGTGACCAACGAAAGCTTCAACAAGTTCAGCGTCTACTTCATCTAGTTCTTGGACATTGTTCTCTTTCCAACGGTCTAACACGTAACCATCTGACCACTTAATCCAATCTTGAAAGCTTTCAAACGTATTACTGTCTTCGTCTTGCAGATCAACTTCCTTAACATTGTTAAACAATATTGTTGCGTAAGTTGCAGGAACTGTTTCTACCTTAGACCCTAGTGTAATACTACGCTTTAATAGTTTAGCTTCAATGGGAACCTTACTATCTTCCCTAATTTTTTTAAGAACTTCGTTTAACGCTTTGATGCTATCTTTATTCTTGATGTCAAGTATAAAAGGTATCTCATCATTGTACCCTTCAACTTCAATACCATCTTCATTAAGAGCTTTTCCATTTAAGTTTATTGTACCAAACAAAATTTTAGTACGCTTAACGGCTCTCATTAAATCCTTTATCTCTTGTGATAGCGCATCATATTCTTTCTTTGTGTGATACCCTGAAGGACGACCTATATTAAATGTGCCTTTCGAGTCTTTTAAATCTGTGTAAAGATTGTTAGCCATAACAGTTCGATGCATAACATTATTAATTGAATCCCAATGCGTCCATTGTTCCTTTAGGGCAAATATCCTAATCTCTGGCTCTAAACAATAAACAATATCATCCCCAACTTTTAATTTATATGCACCTACGGGTACAACTTCGGTTCTCATAGTCTTACCTGAAACCTCAACGTCACCCATCAACGCTTTATGCGTAATGTTTAGACGAGCTAGGCTAGAAGACTTCTTAGTGTTGCCGTCATCTTGGGCTGAAAGACCCATCATATCGGCTAGTGCTTGTCCTGAAGCACCTGCTATTTGTAATTCTGTATTCATAATTTACCTTTATTTATAATATGTGAAAAGAGTTATAGTTATACTATATAACGTCCTTTATGTCAAGCCAATTTGATCCTATCTTGGCCTCTAATAGTAATGGTACGTTCATTTTTACATTGTATGCTTCCTCTATAATTAAATCTAAATCATTATTCATATCTTTGATTATTTGTATTACATAATTTGTTTCATTAGGGTGTACATCAACTACAATAGAGTCGTGTACTGAGTTTACAACACAAGATTGTAGTGGCTCTAGTCGTTCGTTTAGTTCTAAATATATTACCTGTACAATGTCATTAGAAAAACCTTGAACAGGGTAGTTCTTAATCATTGTAAAGTGTGTAGGTTGTCCACTCTTTCTTTTAACTACATCAGGAAATGCATATTGTCTTCCTGACGGGGTAGTTACTTTTCCTTCTACTGCTTCATCCCCTAACTTCTTATGCCATTTAGCTATGCCTTTATACTTTTCAATAAAATGTTTGTAGTATGTAGCTTCCGCTTTACTTCTGCCATAGCCGCTTGCACCAAACAAGGGAGCAAAGGTATGGCCTTTTGCAACTTGGCGTGACGTTTCTTGCCCTGCATCAGTAATAACTTTAGCTGTGTAGCTGTGTACATCAAAACCTGTATCTATCTCGTGCATTGCTGTTTTATCCTGTGACAAAAATGCAGCTACTCTAAATTCTAACTGAGCAAAGTCACAGTCTAGTATCTGACCACCCTCCCAACGAGACACAAATACTTTCTTGACAGGGAACGTACCACCTCGTGGCATATTTTGCATATTCGGATTGCGTCCACTGAACCTGCCTGTAGATGTAATGTGTTGTGTTAGCCCAACGTGTAAGAACCCATCCTCTTTTAGGTAGTTACCTATGCCATCCACAAAAGATGAAAGATATGTAGACACCGCAGATAACCTCTTTATGTCCTCTAAAAATTGTATGGCAGAGGTAAGATTACTCGTCTTAGCATAAGATATTAAAAGGTCTAAGTTTGTCTTACTTGTGCTAAAACCATTTGCACTTACCCAGGTTTTGTTTGGGGGATTAAAGCCTAGACCTGCCCACATATTTAGCTTCTTTAGTTGATACCCTCGACTTAAACAATCAGGACACTTGCTTGCTTTTTTGAAATCAGAGCCATCCTTTTTCTTTTTATATCTACTTCCTACTCCCTTACACGAAGGACACGTAAATGCTTTTGTCTTTTTAATAAGAGTACTATTCTCTCTAACTGCCGATACAAATTCTTTTTTATCTTTAGTAAAATCAAACAGGCCAACCCATTCTTTCTTATCATTTACAGATCTACTAAAAATAACTTGGGAAACTTGCTCTGGACTATTTAAATTGATTGGGGTGTCACCCATAAGTTCTCGTGTTTGTTTAGCTAACCTTTCTTGGATAGCTATCTTCTCTTGCTCAAACTCTTCTTTTACTCTTTGAAGGGCGACTCTATCCACCCTGATCCCTCGCATATACATTCGGGTAAGGGTTCTACAGACTTTGAAGGTAATGTCTCGAACTCTATCCATTCCGTAGCTTTCGCTTTGGGTGAACCCTTCGGCAATAGTAGCAAGGAACAGTTCGGCAGTAGTGTCAACATCACAACCAAGATAATGTGTAAGTTCTTCAAGCGGAATTTCATTTGTGTTATATCCTTCTCTAAAATATTTCTTTAGTGTGTCGTCCTTTTGAAAGGTTAAGTTTCTACGTTCAGCACACGCTAATAAACTTAAAGGTTGTTTTTGACCTCGCTGCAAGATGTACTCAGCTAACATAGTGTCATAGATTTCACCATCATACTTAAACCCACTTGCCCACAACCACATCAAGTCGTGCTGTGCATTGTGCATTATAAGTAAGGTTGTCTGGTCTAAGATAGTCTGTAGTAACTTAGCATTAGCACCTGTCCTGTCGGTTTGCTCAACGTGATCAAAGGTCAACAGGTATCGTTCCGTAGGTATGTCTACATTTTTAGTACCCACTTGAACTAAGAAGTTGTTTGGCTCAAAAGGATCTAAGTGTGTCTTACCATTACGTTTCGTAACTGTGTTTTCTACATCTAAAACTAATCTCATACAGTGTACTGTGCTGTCTCACCATCTAGCTGACACGTTATGCGTCCTTGAAACCCACCCTTTAATTTATTCTTAGCTATATTTAAATGTCTTTCTTTGTTTTCCATCTCGTTTCCTTCAATAACTCTGTTTTTACCTATCAGTATCATCAAGTCAGCTTCTGCAGCCTTCCCTGTCTTACTACCCTCTAACATAGATTGATCTGGAGCCGCCCTACCTTCTGCTTCCGCACTGAGTTGTGACAACCAGAATACTGCACAGTTATATTCTTTTGCTATATTCCTGGCGTGAATGGTAGCATCTCTCAAGTAAACATCAGACTTATCACTGGTGCGTGGCGCAAACTTATCGCCCATATCGAGTATCAGTATGTCTGGTTTGATTGACTTAGCTACAGCTTCTACCCACGCTAGATCTTTTCCTGTAGAATCTTTAATGTGGATGTTAGAATTAACCTTTTCATAGCGTAATGCCGCCTTCGATGGGTTAACTTTTATCTCGTCCATCGACATCCCTGTAGCGGCTGTAAGATACCTCGAACCTACCCGATTTGCCGCCTCTTCGTTGCATAAAACAACACATTTTGCTCCCTGTTCTGCAAACCCCTTCGGAGAAGCTAAAATAGAAGCGTGGAATGATGTTTTACCTGTGTTTGGTCTTGCGCCGACAATAATGAAGTGTCCTCTGCTAACCCCCTCTACATTGCGTCCTAGGCTAGATATGTTAAATTTCCATTGTGCCTCATTTTCGTTGGCAGACAGCAAGGTTTCAATGCTAGTGTCTTCAAACTCTACCTTTAAGTTAGGTGTAAAGTCATCCTGATATGTCTCAACAATTTTGCGTAATGGTTCTAAGCTGTTCTGTGTACCATTGACAAAGTCATACCCTATATTTGCTACCTTCTCTCCTACTACTTGCTGAAACATCCTAGAAATAACATCATTGGCTATCTCATTGTTTAACACGCTACTATTAGCAATCTTCTGAAAGATTCTCCTGTACTGTTCTTTATTACTAGTCGTCAGTGTTTTGTTCGTAGCGTAGAATAATGCTTCTAAGTCAGCAAGCGATAGCCCTTGGTCATAAGTCTCCATAGCGTAGTCTAAAGTTTGTTTTACTTTCCTTACATCCTTCGTAAATATCTCGTCAGGGCAACGTATGCCCTTGTGTAATTCGTGAAATTCTTTGTTCATTAGTGTTTTTAATAGTGATAACTCTGTCATTTTACCTTTCTGCGTCTTCCTATAAATGCACCATCTCTATCCCAACTAATATATCGCATTGGGAGATAACGATAGCACCAACGTATAGGTTTAGACTTACCTGTATTCCATACTTCCTTTACTGCGCCCCATTCGCCTACTTTAACTAAGCCAACACACGCATCATATTTTATTGGTGGGTTTTTTACTTTAACAGAAAGTGTTCTACCCACTAAGATTACACAAAGTTTTTAGTAACGATATGTCCTCTTCTTCTTTGTATTTTATATCGTTTTTCAAGCGCATAGCAATAGTGTTGATCCCTGTCCAAGACACAATCTCTCGTCTATATTGCAAGTTCTTGTTTGACGCATCAGGATCAAGAGCCATTATAATTTTTGTATAATCTTGTATGTATTCAATATGTTTCACGGACATTGACGTACCTAATATAGCTATTCCAGTGACATTTTGACACACACTACATATAGTGTTTGCACTAATAACGTCCTCGACAATCACAGCAATTCCGTTTGGTTCGCCCTGACACGCAACATAAACATCCGCTTCCCCTGTATATCGTAACCATTTTGGTTTAGCGTAGTTTAAGGTTCGCCCTGTTGCATCAATTATAATACCATCCTTTCGGATAGGAAACACAACACGATTATCTTTGACATCGTGCAGCAACTCTACATTCTGCAAGTCCCACCTCTGAATAAACCCATTTAAAGTATTCCCTTCTATAGGAACTATATATTCTGGCATCAACATAGGACTTTTTCTGTGGCTCGTATCTTCCCAACTCATACTCTCACTACTCTCCTTCCTATTTTTTATTCGTTTCTTTATTTCCTGGGCAGCCAACCCTTCATAAATACTGCCCTTTATATTACACATAAGTTTAAAACATCTATAAACAAAACGACCCTCAATTACACTAACACTAAATGAATTTTGACCACGGCAAAAGGGGCAGTCTTGTCTTAGACTTTCCCCTTCTGAAATGTCTAGGTCTTGAATAAACGCTTTTATACTAACCATTAGCGTTTCTCTTAGATAGTGCAGTAGTTGCACCATCAAGAGTATTAACTAAATAGTTCTTAACTGATTGTGGATTTTGATGCCCTGTTACTTGCATAATACCAAATACATCAACATCACTCTCCACCATCTCAGTTACTGCCGTTCTCCTAAAATCCATTGCCCATAACTCAGGGCGAATATTTGCTTCATCCTTAATATCATTAACTAAGTAGGACACTTGCTTATCTGTGTAGGGTCGATACTCTGTACCTCTAACGGGTATACGAGGACAAACGTACTCCGATATACCATCAAAGTCTTCCTTTTGTTGTTGTAGCATCTTAATGAGCCTATCTGATACAGGCAAATGCACTACCGCACCTCGCTTAGATTGTGTTATATCTATTCGTTTCTCATTAAAGTTAATACTATCCCACGTTAGTTCTCGCATATCCCCGACACGTTGCCCAAAATCGTATGCCATATGACACAACAGGGCAATACTTCTATACTTAAAGTCTGAGTACGCAGTGTCCAGGAATTGTTTAACTTCATCACGCTCCCATTTTACTTGGCGTACTGCATCCTTCACAGTGTCTAAGCCAACTAAAGGATTCCTATCCATAAGTTCATTTTGCATAGCATACTTAAACACAACAGAAAGATTACTCTTCCTAATATTAGCGGTGCGAACTGTATTTTTGCCACCTATCCTTAACCATTGTTCATATGCCGCTGACATATGCTTTAATGATATTTTCTTTAACTTCATATCACCTAGTTTAACATTATTTTGAACAACAGTTTCACAAATCTTCTTTTGTTGTGCCATATATTCTTTTTGCGTTTTTGTAGATAACTTACAAAACTTAGGTGAACATCTATATTGTTCTACCATATCACTTAGTATCATTTTTTCTTCCTCTTTCTTTTTAATCTATCCTCATAATTTAAATGAGTAATATAATAGCATATTACCCACGCGCCAACGAATATACCAATAAACATTAAAGGTAAAACATTTTCTCTCAACCAAAAAATATCCATATGATTAGGTTAGCACAGAATTAATGTAACAAATTATAATCATAACAACAACTAAAAGTACTATTGTCCATTTACTTTTCATACTTATCTCCTTTACATTTTGGGCATATCTCTGGGTTAACATCATCACGAGAAAAGTTTAACTCGTACACAATACCTTTGCCCTTACAATAAAAACATTTTACTTTACCATTTTCTAACAGTGTCATTTTTACTTTGCTCCCGATGTAATTCACGTTGTTCCAGGATTAATAGTCTCTCCTTGATGCATCTAACTTGAGCGATCAATGATGCTATCTGCTTTTGATCTTCAGTCATAATTTTCTCTCCTCTCTGCATAGTGTACGCCCCTTCTAAAAGCTACTTCTACAATATAAACTTGATCGGACGAAAGTCCACACCCCTCAAGCTCTTCACGCATTTTGTCTGCCCAATCAACGGTTTCAGCTTGTGCCTTATCACGCTCTGTAAGGTAGCATTTATAATCAACCAACTCTTTATCTCCTTTTTCAATTTGTTTTAACCTACGTAAATACGCTTTCTTATCTGCTAATATTTTAAGTAGTTGTTTAGTTTCAAACTCAATGTTCTCTATCTCTCCGCACACACTCATACTTCCATCCCTCCTAATAAATGCGATATAACTGGTATCGTAAAGCCGTTACCTATCATACGAAACCTCTGAGTATTACTAACGTGATTAGTGTAATTAGGTGGCATACCTTGCAGACGCTCTACTTCAAGCGGTAAAAGTTTACGCCACATAGGTTTGTCTTTAGTCTCAACTAAAACCTTTGGCTCTAAGTTACCACCCGATGCGGCACATACTGAGGGTGACTTACCTTTGCGGTGGTAGACCCTACGATTGTAGCCGTGTCCCTTCAAATCGGCATCACCTACGTGCGCTAGCCCTTCTGGTGAAAACACTAGTTGTCGTCTATGTTTCTCGAAGTAAGACTTCAAGTTACCACCCTTGAAATAGTTAGCATCTATGCAGAAACTTTTATCTCTGTCAGCAAAGTAACCATCAGGTTCCAATATATCTTGTAAGACTACGCCCTTATCTTTTGGCAACTCAGTCTGAGGGATGTTTGTCCAATAATATCTGACACGATTCTGTGCAGTAAAATGAGATGAATTTATCTTGATAGGTTGGACCCCCAATGCGTCAGATATAATATCCATATTACTTTGTTTCATTCGCACATTCTCAAGTAGAAAGTATTTAGGTTTAAACTCCTTTAGTAGTCTAACATACTCAAAGAACAACGAAGAACGTGTTCCAGGAATTAATCCTTTCTGATGCCCTGCGAATGAGACATCCTGACAAGGTGAACCACCAATCAATAGATCAAAGGGGTTTTTATCTAAATAAGATTCTCTGTACAAATCCCTAGAAAATTCTCTTACATCTCCCATCTGCCACACTGTGTTGCCCCAGTTCGCTTGTGAGACTGTGTTAGCGTACTTGTCAGTCTCTAAGCTAATGTATGTTTTAACTGGTATGTTGCTCTCTATAAGGGCAAGCAATGCCCCCGAACAACCATTGAACGGAGACAATACATTTATTCCATTAGGTGTTAATCTCATTAGTCATTCTCCCTCTATAACGTATCTTAACTTAAAATACCCATTGCCGTCTACCCATTCAAACCAACCTTCACGCCAGTCAGACGCATTGTAGTCAGTCCAATCTTCAGAACGATCTCTATTAATCTCTCCTAAAACTTGTGTTAAAGTCCAATACAAAAATTTCCCTGTTGTAATGTCCTTTACTTTGTATAAATCAGCCATCAATCCATCCACCCATCATTGTATACGGCATCAGGGAAAAACTCTTTGATATATATCAATGCTTTACCTACAGACTTATATGCTGAAGTATTACCTTGCACCCATCCACATTGGACTACATTTATATCTTCAGCGATGCGCTTACCTTTGCGTATGTATGGGATAGAGATACCTTTACCGCCACAACAAGACCCTAGATCTTCTGACCCTTGCGCTTCCCAACAGTCAAACCAAATTTGTTTGGCGGTATCTATCTCAGCTTTTAGCATCTTCAAGTCGTCTTCTTGATATGCCATAACTTTATTGGGGTTTTTAGTATAATATTTAGGTGCTAACTTCATTGTGCTACTTCCTCTCTCAGTGGTGCAAAGTCCTCTCTATCTAAAACGTAATACTGTTTATAGTTAGTACGTCTAACCTTATCAATTTTAGTGACTGATAATATCCTGTAACCCTTACGTCTAAGTTCTGACATAATTTTAGTTAGAGATAATATGTTGTAGCAAAATACTGCTTCTCTTGTAGATATGCTAGATTTAGCTTTTAGGTGTGCTATCACCTTTCTTTCTTGTACCATTATATGATTCCTTTCTTATTATAATGTACCCCTTTATGGCATACTTGAACTGATAATACAATAGCAGTTATTTTATTAAGCAATTTATGCAGCCGTCCTGGATGACCGATGTATGACAGTACCAGGAAGTTTATAGCAAATAAAAAAAGGGACACCCCGAGAAATGCCCCTCTAAATTTATGTAACTATATGCTATGCTATCATTTTTAAATCTCCCTCTATTGGATAATCACTTGGTTTTCCGTACCTAATTGAAACTGTACCATCAACCCCTTCAAAAGCCTTCTTTTTAAATTTTAAATATTCCATCACACTGAACGCTTTTTCGTGATAGGTTCTGGAAAACTGCCCACAGTCACAATCCATACCCTCCACCAAAAGTGCTAGCTTATTATTTTCAGTGCAATTTTCTAAACTAGCTTTTAAATTTGCGCGTTGCTCCAAAGGATCAACCTTATCTTTAAAAATATTGTAACCTGATACTTTTATCGTAATTTCTCTAAACTTTTTTCTGTTTAATTGCATTTTACACTTTCCATTAGATATGATACTTTTTTCTTGGGTCGTGCCATTGTTGGTTTGTATATGTAGTGGTTATTCCATTTACCTACATTAACACTCAAATAATATGCTGTATCAAAGTGGTCATACATTGCATCGCTCTTATCGTACCATTTTGTACCCTTCATAGCTTTGAATAGAGCATCAAAAAACGCAATGCACTCTGGCTGATCTTTATAATACTTATGATAATGGTACTGATTGACGTTACTATAATTTTCACGTCTACCTTGACCAGTAAAAATTATTCCTTGGGTCAGATCATTATAGGGAAAAAAGTTTAATGCCCCTTCTTTTATGTTAACGACTAAGGTTGCGTGGTTTCGTATTGAAATCGTACCTTTTACGTTATGCTTATCTAGCACCGCTTTAATGTTTGGTGCTAGTTCTCTTTTATCGTCTTGGCTAATGTATGCCATTATACTTTCCCTTCTATTAAATCTATATCTATTATATGATATTCAAAATCAAACATTCTTTTTATTTGTTTTACGTTATCAACTAAGCAATTTAAATAAATATAATTATGATATACATTGTACTTATTTTTTGATAACAAAGTAATTGCGTACTTCTTAGACATTTATGCTACCTCTCTATCTTTTACCCATTGATCAAAACTTTTAGGTATACCCCCACTGCCTTTAATTTGTTTAACGAAAGAAACATACTTGTGGTATTCCTGCCCCTCTAAAGTTAGATCATCATCTTTTTCTTGGAAATAATGTTTAACTGTACCAATGTCGCACACATATTCTTTATTGGTTTTTTTATCGGTAATTACGTAAGGGCGTTTTCTAGCTCGTGGCTTATAACCAGTTAATTTATATGTCGGGTGTTTTGTGTCTGATGTAGACAATATAACTTGTTCATAAGATTCTAGCTGTTTCAGATGCTGTTCTAATGCTTTAACTTCTGGAGCTACAGCATTAGGTAAAGTAACCATAACTTTAAATGTGGCGGTATCGTCATTATAACTACAATTACCTACCTTAAATGTTAATCCGCTTGATACATACCCAAGCGATGTGAGATTGTTTTGCATCTCGATTCTAATATTCCTTAACTGTTCTTTACTGAAACTCATTTTATAATCCTTCCTTCTTTATCTAAAACGAATCAATTTATATTCTGTATATTATTTATACCACACCTATCAGTTAACACAAGAAATAATATCAGTTCAATTTTACAGCAATTATCGTGCAGTTATCGTGCCAGGACTTAACCAGGAATAATAAAGTGTGCAGCTTTCCTGGCTGACCGTATATATGAGAGTAAATGCCTGGAAAATTCCTGGGCAGTTATCGTGACAAAAAAAGCCCCATCAAGTGAGGCTTTAATTTTATTTATATTTTAGCGTTAGGAATTATAGGTTGTGTCTTTCCCTATATGCTAGCCAAGTAATCGCTTGTATTTCCATAGGGATATAGTCGCGCTTGTCTTTGGTTATTTCATTTATCTTATCGGTTGCTAGTCTATACGCCTCTTGAATGTGTGCGTATTGTTTAGGCGTCATATTAGAGCGACTACTATTAACTGTAATTCTTTCCCCTAAGTATATGCTTAATGCGTGTCCATCGATGCAAACATCTATCGTGTTATGATAAGCATAAATACAGTTAAAGAATGATAAAACTTTATGACCAGATTCTTTTTTAGGTTTAATTAATTCTTCAATTTTACCTTGATCAAATAGAACGTTTAATGCTTTTCTTTTATTTGGATTAAATGTCGAAACTTTTACATCATCAAATATCTGGTCATAAGACATTCCAGAATTATACGCGGCAATCAGAGACTCCGCGTCATTTATGTTTTTATCCCAATGATTATTCGGACTAAGCGCGGCAATAACTCCAACTACTTTTTCTAGTCTAATCTTGAAAGTTTCAGATATTTGAGCCGCTACCATATGAGCTGTTTTATACCATTGGATACCCTCTATCTTATTTTTATCGGAGCTGTTCAAAAATTGTGCGACGATATGGTCTAGTATATATGTGTTTTCTTTTACGTGCTGTTGAATAGTCATTATATTTCCCTCTTTAATTTAAAGATTTATATTTAATGGTTGTACAAAACATAAAGCAGATTTTACCTAATTTAAAAAAATGTAATCCGCCTACTTTTCTATATGAATAATTAAACATCAATAAAAACCTTAGTTGAACTTTTTAAAAATATTTCGCGGTTTATGTCCAATATATCGGAACACGAAAAAGTTTTATCTGAACGGTTATAATGGTTTTTTATATAAGACGTTCTGGAATCTTCTTTACGTTGGAACATTGCGTTTTTAGGTAAATCTTTTAATTGAATAAACATATTATTTTTCCCTCTTATTTAATTGGTTTAATTGTTATTGTTTTTTCTGAATTGCGATTAACGAACGTAACTTTATATTTTGTATTCTTACCAAAAAATTTAGTTATCGCTTTTCCTGCAATATCAATAATTGGGCGGGTTTTTGTACCAGCTATTTTATTTTTCTTAACTGTATCATCGGCGTAAAAGTCTAATACCATTTTAGAATCTACAATAGATTTAAAGAACTTCTCATTATTAGAAAATTTATTAACATCTAATATGGCTCCCTCTATCCAGATTCTAGCTTGGTTTTTATTGATACATTTATTTAATGTTATTTCTTCGAATGGGTGAGTCATATTATAATATCCTTAATTGTTGAATTAATTCATAAATTAAATACGCGCTAAATAGTGCGACGAAAATGTAAAAGATTGTTAGCATTTATATTACCTTTCTATAAATAACGAATCACCAAAGCGGTGGCCATAATTTCTTATATCAGTTAACTGACATTAGTAAAAGGCCTATCAGTTCATTTAGGGTGAAAGCTGCTGTCTATTATTATACCGACTGGTACGTTAATGTGACAGTAATATCGTGACAGTATGACCGTTTAGGTATGCGTATAGTGCATAGCGGTATGCGTTGAGTGCATAGGTTATTCTAGCTAGTGGGCAAGCGTGTTGTATATCTTTTTTTATTTGAACAGACCAACCAACCAGATCCGTACTACTTAGAACGATTCTAATTAGAGTAACTGATATATGAGCTGTTCTATTATGTAATAATAATAAATACTTAGCACATACCAACGCCTAGAAAATATTTATTTGTACTGATTAAGCCCTAGTTTATAGGATTTTCTCCCACAAAAATGACCGATGCTATTGTTTTTATTATCGACGGAGGGCGTGGGCCACGGGGGGGTTAGGGGTACGTTATATATGTATAAATACACACACGAGGTTTTTTCGACCTACCAGTTTGTATACCTATAACCACTTTATTTGTGATCACATTTGCTAGTATGGTATAACACTAAGACAATACTGTAACATATCTGCGACACATTGGCACATTTTTCGCCATAAGGTTTGACATACCCCTAAAAATCAGTATAACTGCGTAGCAGTAGCAGCCCCCTAATGTATTACATTAAAGTTATAACATACCTTCCTCCTCAAAGAGGAAGGAAGTAATACATTAAAGTTATAACAGTAGAACAATATTAAATATTTGTACTTGACAGCTTTTGTATTTTGAAATACACTATGTATTGTGTAACATATTTAAGTAAAGTTTTTTCTCCCTCCTTATTTACTTTGTATGTTACACATAATTATATTGTTTATATTTGTATTTCTTTCATATGGGGAATATTATAAACCACCTTACGCGCTACGTGTTGTAACTTTCCTTTCTTACAATATGTAGTGCGTACTTTTTTACTTTACAATTAAATATAAAATAAAACTTGACAATGAACAAAAAGCAAGTACAACTATATGCATCAGAGAATGTACTCGAAGAATTCTATAAAGCATTAATAGATAACAACCCTCGTGCCTTTAGTCGTGTACATATCCCGAAATCTGATGTTTTCTATATACGGGAAGCAATAAAGTGTAACACTGGTGTGACGTACACACTAGATCACGTTGAAAGGGCTATGTACTTAGAGGGCTGGTTAAGTAGGCAAGAAGTCTTAGACCCAGACAGGGAAAGGGAATACGGTTAGTATTCTTATTTCTTTTGTTAATAAGAACTAAACTAGAAACAACAAAAAGGAACGCCAGATGGATAGAATGATGAAATCTGTGGCTGGGCTAACTAACCTCGCTGTAGCACTTCTGACACTCTCGATAGTGGTATCTTTACTCGTAGGACCAGGGAATATGATGTTCTTAGGTAACGTAGTAGAAAATATAATTGGCTTAATCTCTCTACTCGGTGGAGCAGGGTTAGCTGGTTTAATTGCTTTAGGTGTCGTACTGCACTTGCTACAAGATGGCTGGTGTAATTGCGGAACTAAAAAGTAGTGACATAAAATGATTAAGCGGATATTTTTTTGGTTTATGTTGGCAGTCTTTGCACTGCTATTCATATTTGTAATACAAGCCAAGGAAGTATCCGCTGCCGATAGTAACACAGTGAGCAGTACTGTGGTCACAGATAAATCTGTACCGACTGCTTCTGCTCCATCTGTTGTAGTAAATAACAGTGACGTATGTAAATCGGCTGCCGCCGCTTCTGTACAAACCCAAGTGCTAGGAATAGCTACGGGTATCACCATTACCGATAAGAATTGTGAGCGCATCAAACTAGCGCGTAGCTTGTACGGTATGGGTATGAAAGTGGCGGCAATATCAACCCTGTGTATTGATGCACGGGTGTTTGATTCGATGTGGATGGCTGGAACGCCGTGTCCATTTATGGGTAAGATAGGTAATGAAGCCTTAGAAGCTTGGAATAAGAATGTAGAACTTATACCAGAGGACTCAGACATAAGAGCTATTAAAGAAGTTGAGATAGCTGAGAAAGAGTTAGAAGCTAAGAAGGCAGCCATACTACTCAAGAAAAAAATTAAAGCACAGGAAGAGAAAGATAAAGTTGAGGCGGCACGTTTAAAAGAAGAAGAACGTCTTCGAGTTAAAGAAGAAAAACGCCAAAAGAAAATAGAACTAAAGAAACGAAAAGCCATAGCGGAAAAACGTAGAGAAAGAAGTGCAGATGGAGATAAGAAAAAGGGTACTTGGGTATTACCTCTTGCTGCTCTCATTTTCCTTTTGTAGCACCCAGCTATTAGCGGATGTTTGCCCGACAACTACGGTAGGACTATGTACCCCTTCAGTTATTGAACTAATTGAGACTGAAGTAATAACTGAATCGAGTACGGACTCGACAGGTATAACTGAAATTGAAACGACTACAGTAACGACAACAACCACAACTACAACAAATGAAGATAGTGGTGACATACTAGATAGCAATAATGGATTTGTATCATCCTCTAAAGAAGGTGATATGGATGTTGACTGGGGAGGGCAGGGTCCAGCTTCGATGCCAACTGGGTCCACCTGTGGAGACCTGGGTACTGATAAGTGCGCTCAAATCACTGGAAGTGGTTCTAGCACAAGTACAATGGGCGTAGCTGGTATGGGTACAACATTCATACAGACAGTTGATGTTCAGAACTTGAATATGGCTGACAGAGGCGGCAGAGTAAATTATACGATTAAGGTGCATAAGCAAGATGACGCAGATTCAATCTATATGCACATCACAGGACGAGATGGTACAACCTCAGCATTTGCTGGCACAGACTTACTATCCGCCGCAGGAGTAGCTACAGGTTATGCCGAATATACTGGAGGTTTTGATTTTGGCGGAAATCTTACTTCAGTTATTATTGAAATAGGTGGCAGAGACATAAATCTCGCAATAGGCCCCGTCTTTGATGATGTAACAGTAAATGTTTTGTGGAATGTCGTTAATACAATTATAACGCAGCACATTACAACAATAGAAACATTCATAGCTATTGGGGGATATGACGAAGACGTAATAGACATAGCGGAAGACATATTTGATAATAACGATTTCAATATAGATGTAGATGGAAACATTGAAGTACAACCTGATTTTGATAACGATATGTCAGGTGAAGATTCATACGCATCCGTAGAGTTAGAGCTAGATATTCCAGACATTGACATAAATATGGATTTAGATATAAATATGGATATGGACTTCGATGTTGACGTTACGATGGACACAAACATCGAGATGCAAGATATAGAAATAGAAATGGACTTACCCGATGTTGACTTACCGCAACCTTCAGATACGGATACTTCGACCACTGAGAACGTTGAAGTGGCAGATAACAATATGGCAGATTCTGACATCCCTGAAAATACGAATGTATCTGAGGGAGAGACTTCAGACAATGCATCAGAAATGGAACAACCACAAGATAAATCCGAAGACGTGGTTTCGGAATCTACCGTAAAAGAAGAACCTAAAGAAGAAGAGCCAGGGTCACAAAAAGAAGAAGAAACTAAAGAAGAACCCGAAACTAAAGTAGCAGCTAAAGAAGAAAAACAAAAGGCTGTCGAAAAGAAAGAAGAAGACAAGAAAGAAGAGCCTAAACAAACTAAGGCTCAACAAAAACAAGACCAAAAACAAAAGGCAGGAAGTAAGATAGTTAAAAAAATGGGAGACAAGGGCAGGTATGATTCTAACAATCAACTTAAAACCCTCCTTGTAATGCAGGTACTAGGTAATGCTAAAACATTTTTTGACGATCAAAAGATACTCCAAGATACGCAAGGGTTTTTCTCTGACCTAGCTGTGCCTGATACCCAAATAAGCGATAATAACTTCGCTTCTTTCATATTGTTTGGAGGCTCTAACGTGAAGATGGATGCCCTCGTAGACAGTCAATATAACCAATAAATTAAATAAGGAAAATATACTATGGCAAATACTACAATGTATCAAGGTGTCGAAAAGATGCCAACAACATTTTCATTTGATGACGGAACACCACGAGTTCAAGTACTCGCACAGGTAGCATCATACACTTCTGGTACTACACTAACAGCAGCACAATCAGGGTCTATTATAACATTCCCTGCTATGGATGCTTCAGCAACTCTATCACTCCCAGCTTGTGCAGATTGTTTGGGTGCTACTTATCAATTTGTAATGTTAGGAACAGCAGGTAACGATGTTGATATTATTACTAACGGATCAGAAAAGATTCTTGGTTGTGTACCAAAAGGTGACGGTGACAACCTAGCAGTTGCAGACGCAAATGATTCTGCAGGTTTTGATGCTAACGCAGTTGTAGGTTCAAGTTTTAAAATTACTTGTATTTCAACTACAGCAGCACTAGCTTTCTTGTTGCACGATGTCGTTGACGGTCTAGCAGCAAACACTGGCGGTATTAACCTCAAATAAAGATAGGTAGCTAATTATGGCTGTTAAAAAGAAATCAACGGTAAACAAAGCTGGTAACTATACTAAACCAACAATGCGTAAACGGTTATTTAGCAGTATAAAAGCAGGAAGCAAGGGTGGAAATCCTGGCCAATGGTCTGGGCGTAAAGCCCAGATGCTAGCTAAACAATATAAAGCTAAAGGTGGAGGGTACACATAGTGGCACTCAAGCCTAGTCAGCAGAGTTTAAAATCTTGGACAAAACAGAAATGGCGAACTAAAAGTGGTAAACCTTCTAGCAAAACTGGTGAAAGGTATTTGCCTGAACGCGCCATTAAATCTTTATCTAGTAGTGAGTATGCTGCAACTACCCGAAAGAAAAGACAAGATACTAAAAAGGGTAAACAGTTTAGTAAACAACCTAAGACTATAGCTAAGAAAACTAGATCGTATAGGAAAGTCTAATGACAAAAGTAAAAAAAACAAAATTATCTGAGTCTGCAAAAAAAAGAAAAGGACTTGCTAACGCAATAGATAGTGTAGTTAATACTGTTACAAGAGCGTCAAGGCCTTTAAGAGAAATAAAGAAAACTAAAAATCAAAGAATTGCAGAAGCAGAAGATAAATTTAGAAGCGGTGCAAAAATGGTTGTTGATGCTATTGCCGAAAGAAATAAAAATTCTCCAGAAACTCAAAAAAGAAACAAAGATAAAGACAAAGCTATTAAAGAAATATTTAAGTTATACAAAAAAGATAAATCTTTAATTAAAACTTATGGTAAAGATGCTATGAAATCTAAATCTTTTAATACTAAAATAAAGAAAAAATAGTATGGCTGAAGTAGAATACAAAGGTATAAAAGTAGGTGGCTCTAAGCTCTTACTTATTATTCCACTTATAGGTACAATCATAGGCGGACTCTGGGGAGGCTTTGAAGCTTATCAAAGATATTTATCTATGGAAGAAAAGATAGCTAACTTTGTATCACCTGATCTGTCGCACATCGAAAACCATATGCTTATGGTTGAGGGTGAGTTAGCTGTTATTAGTGAACAGTTCAATAACCTCAAAGAAGCTGACCTACTCGTCAATGAAGTTATCAGAGAACAAGTCAATTCAATCAAAGCATCTGTAGCTAATGTCTCCGCTAGTGTCCACGACTCAAAAATTGAGCTTCGAGAAGACTTAACGAGCATACAATCGAGTATGGATAAGCAAGAGCAACGCATAAAAGATGATT
>Ga0208669_1000269_pt1 | contig 21153 bp, 9 predicted proteins | sample 21_taG_FD_184095 | JGI IMG/M metagenome (GOLD analysis project Ga0208669, IMG submission 184095) | Marine viral communities from the Subarctic Pacific Ocean - 21_ETSP_OMZ_AT15319 metaG (SPAdes) (version 2) | ecosystem: Environmental > Aquatic > Marine > Oceanic | place: Pacific Ocean | collected...
GCTAAAAATCAGAACACAGTTTTCGTAGATGAAATGCGGGGTGATATTCTTAGAGGAAGAATTGTTTTTAGAAACGGTATACTACACGTACCTAAGAATAAAGTCACTTTACAGAAAATGCTTTCTATATATCACCCACAGAGTGGTAAAGCATGGTTCGAGGTTTCTGAGAAGAAGCGAGCTATAAACGAATTAGAGGATATTAACCTTGAGTTAGATGCTATGTTAGCAGCTAGACAATTGGACGTAGACATGGCTGAAGCTGTTATGCGTGTTGAGGTTGGTTCTAAAGTATCAGAGATGAGCTCTAAGGAACTTAAAAGAGATTTACTTATATTCGCTAAGATGAATCCAGATCTATTCTTAGATTTGATAAACGATGATAACATACATTTGAGAAATGTAGGTATTAAAGCTACTGAGATGGGTATACTTTCTCTGTCAGGAGACAATAGAACTTTCAGTTGGGCTTCTAATCAAAGAAAATTAATGACTGTTCCTTTTGACGAGCATCCATATTCAGCTTTAGCCGCTTGGTTTAAGACTGACGAGGGTATGGAAGTTTTAAGCTCAATAGAGAAAAGATTGAATTAACATAGTTTAACATTATAATTATAGCCATCCTTGCGGGTGGCTATTTTTTTTACCCTATACTAACTCCTCGCTTTAGTATGTGACTATAATACTGTAAAATAGAACAATTATGGCTTATAAAAAAATAAGTGTAAATGAGGTTTATCAAAAAGTTTTAGCTCTAGCTAATAAAGAGCAGAGAGGTTATGTGACACCTCAAGAGTTTAACTTATTCGCAGATCAAGCTCAGTTGGAAATATTTGAAAATTATTTCTACGACTTGAACATAGCTAGATTAAAACCTAAAAATAACACTGACACTTCAGATGAGATTGAAATGCTTAATGAAAAAATCTCTATACATAGAAAAGTTAGCGGTTCGATTAGCAAGGCTTCAGACGAGTACGCGTTACCTGCTGATTTGTATTCATTAACTTCTGTGTATTTTACTAGCAACGGTTTACCAGTCGATATACCTGGGGTTGATAGAGTGGAGTTGAACAGTATGCTACACAATCCTTTATCTAAGCCAACAACAACTAGGCCAGTGTTTACGATAGTTGATAGTGATGGTGTAGAGATATTTCCTAGTACTTTTAGTAGTGCTGTAAATATGAGGTTTATAGAGAGACCGACTTCTCCTGATTGGGGTTATGTAGTTGTAAACAACAAAGCTTTATATAACTCTAATACTTCAACTGATTTTGATTTACATCCTTCCGAGGAGAATGATTTAGTATTTAGAATACTTGAACTAGCTGGTATATCTATGAAGGATCAAAACCTAACTGAGTTGGCTCTTAGAGATAAAGCTAATACTAAAGCTGAAAAGAATAATTAATTATGGGACTATTAGATAGCGTTAATCAAAATACTTACTACAACACCCCAGCAAATTACGGTGACTACCAGTTTGTTTCGTTAGATCACATTATAAATGGTTTCATGGTAGCTTATGTAGGGGAGAGTAAATTAATACCTAAGGTAAATAGAACTGACATACAGTTCCACGGGATGAGAGCTATTCAAGAGTTTTCATACGATATTTTTAAATCTGTTAAGGCTCAAGAGATTGAAGTCCCGAACACTTTAAAAATGATTTTACCACAAGACTATGTCAACTATACAAAGTTAGCTAGAGTAGGTTCTGATGGCGTTGAAAGAGTTTTATACCCCACAGGGAAGACATCTAACCCTCTTGCTATACAACAAGCTTCTGACGGTAGTTACAGTTTTAGTGGCGACTCTAGTGTTGATTATAGGACGATAACAATTACTTGCCCAGCTAAAGCCAACTTAAATGATGGTGATAATTTGAGTATAGGTTACACCAATACAAGTGGGGTTAATTCTAATGCGTTTTTTATTTTTGATACAGATGGGGATGTTGTTGATGGTGCTTGGCCAGCGGATGCGAGTGCTAATCAAAGAAATTTTGTTGCAATCTCTAATAGTATAACCACCGCGGCTCAAGTTGCTACAGCTTTAGCTAACTCAATTAATGACTCCCTACGTTTCACAGCCACAACTAGTGGAGCTAACGTAACTATAACCTACAAATATATAAAAGCTTCATACGTAGAATCCATTTTGAGTAAAGATGGAGGAGCAATATCATCATTCACTAAGACGGTGGTAAATGCTGGAGCAACGACTGTTAATGATCAATTGCAGTATCAAACAGAATCAGACACTTGGGCTAACTATAAATCACAAACATCTAGTAGTGATAATGATGATGTTGACTCACTTCTATTGGATGCTCAAGGTCGCCGATATGGACTAGACCCACAGCACGCTCAAGATAATGGTACTTTCTATATTGATACAAATAGTGGGTATATAAACTTTGGCTCGTCTTTAGCTGGTGAAACCATAGTGTTGCACTATATAAGCGATGGATTAGGTACAGATGGGGAGATGGTTGTTCATAAGTTTGCAGAAGAAGCGGTTTATAAATGGATAGCGTATGGAGTTATTGCATCAAGATCTAACATACCTGAGTACATTGTTCAAAGATTTAAAAAAGAAAGGTTCGCTGAAGCTAGGAAAGCTAAGATAAGACTATCAAATATAAAGATAGAGGAGTTCGCACAAGTATTAAAAGGTTTAAGTAAACCTATAAAGTAGTAATACATGGCAGAGATTAAACATAGATTTACCGCTGGTAAAATGAATAAAGACCTTGATGAGAGGTTGGTACCTAATGGTGAGTATAGAGATGCGATGAATATACAGGTTAGGACTACTGACGGTGATGCCGGTGGGACTGTTCAAAACTTACAAGGAAATAAGAGCTTTGCACAAGTGCATAATGCTACTAATTCGTCTGGTAAGGTAACGAAATGTGTAGGTGCTGTATCAGATGAAAAAAGTGATAAAGCATATTTCTTATTTGCATCACCCGAAATTACATATAACTTTATAAGCTCTGGAACTGAATTATATATCGATAGTATAGTAGAGCAAAACTCCAACACTAGTTACACTAACGTTGTAACAGATTTTTGGGGAGCGAAAATACCAGCTAGTGGTATAACAGTACCATCCTCACCTGCTAGTGGTTATGTGTCTATAGCTGTAGATGATCAAAGTTTATTTAGAGTTGGTAGCGTTATTAGAGCTATAAATAGTTCAGGTGTTAACAAGTTGGCAGAAGGCACTACAGTAGCAGCTTTAGGTTCTGATGGTAACTCTATATTCTTAAATAAAGAAAACACTGGTGATCTAGCTTCAACGAACATTATAGTTACTAACCCTAAAGTTCTAGGTTTAGATTACAACAGTTTAGTTACTGGTATAAATATCGTTGATGATTTCTTATTCTATACAACTAACACTTCTGAGCCTAAGAAAATTAACATAAGGAGATGTAAGAAAGGTACGGTTAGCAACACTGCTCATACAAAACTATACGTAGATACTATCAATGGTTTGAAGCTTATTTCAGATTTCGAATCTAATAATGACGGTTACTTAAGAGAGGAACATGTGGCTGTAATAAAGAAAGCTCCAAAAACCGCTCCTGAGATAGAATTATTTAAAGCACAAAGAGAAGGTGATGTCGAATGGCTCACTAGTTATAGTGGGTTCGTTATATCAGCCAACACACCTCACCCTGTTGGTTCCTCTGGTCAACTACCTAGTGAACTACCTGATAACGTAAATTTTATAGACGGTGACGTACTGGTTTTTACTAGTCAAAACGGTGTTGGTACCGCGGTGGTTAGGGTGAGAATGTTCTCTAACATAATTGGGGCTGACGCTGGAATATATGATGAGGTGTTCTATACTATATTATCCATAAGTGACAATATAACTTCTAGCCATACAGAGTGGTTGGTTACTTTAGAGCAGCCAACTAAAAACATATTCGAGTTGAAGTTCCCTAGATTTGCTTACAGATATAAATACAATGATAATGAATACTCGTCCTTCTCACCTTGGTCAGAAGTAGCATTTATACCTGGTGATTTTAAATATGACCCTAGTGATGGTTACAACTTGGGTATGACAAACCTAGTTAAACAGATAAACATAAAGGGTTTCATAGAAGATCAAAGAGTTAGACCAGATGAAGTTAAAGCTATAGATATTCTATACAAGTCCTCAGACTCACCTACGGTATATGTAGTAAAAACCATAGAGAGAGATGTTGATCCAGAGTGGGAGGTTAATACTTTTTACGGTAGTAGTGGGAAAGTTGTATTGACAACTGAAATGATACACAACATGCTACCTAGTAATCAAACTCTTAGGACTTGGGATAACGTGCCTCGGTATGCTAAAGCCCAAGAGGTGGTAGGTAATAGGTTAACATTTGCTAATTACACACAAGGTTACGATATACCTTTTAAACCTAACTTACGTCAGGTAATAAAATCTAGTGATGTTGATCAAGTTGGTAAACCTGAAAAGTCTATAAAGAGCTTGAGGAGCTACAAAACTGGTGTAGTTTTTGGGGATGAATACGGGAGGGAAACACCTGTAATATCTACTGGTACTAAAATCAACGAGAACGATAGTATATCATACAGCTATGGTAGTGATGATTCTATATTATCTAAATCTTTTAGTGGTAAGTCTAATAAGTTAAGCATAGCTCAAGACTGGACTAGTCAAGAAACGTCTTTCAGTCCACCAGACTGGATGTCTTACTTTAAATATTATATTAAAGAAACATCTAACGAGTACTACAACTTAGCTATGGATAGGTGGTATGACGGCCAAGATAAAAGTGTTTGGTTATCATTCAACTCTGCTGATAGAAATAAAGTAGACGAAGGGACGTATTTGATATTAAAGAACGGACATGGTAATAACAACCCTATAATTAGTGAAGCTAGGTATAAAATCTTAGCTATAGAAAACGAGGCTCCAGACTTCATTAAGACAACCTATAAATTACTAACTAATGCTAGCGGAGATACAAATGGTATATTTGTACCGGGAGATTACTTGACACTAACTTCAAATCAACCTCAAGAGTTAATGTATGAGAGTGAGTTTAATTTAGGTAGCAATAATATAGATACTGCTGAAGTAAAAGGAAAACTTCGAGTAAGACTAAAAGCTACTATCGACTCAGACACCGCGGTGTTTATAATTACTAAGTGGGTTGATATAGGTAATATCACCGTGAACACAGATGGCGATACTATATTAACGGTATCAGAGTTGTTTGGGAATCAAGCAGATATATATAACATAGCTGTTGACCTAGGTTACTATGTGGATATTAATGCAGCGGTTAACGGTCTGGAGGGTAGTATTAAACTTGAGATAGCTGAATTCACCGTTGATAATAAGCCAGAGTTTGATGGTAAGTTTTTCGTGAAAATATCAAGAGACGAAACGTTGACAGAGGGTATACTTGGTAGTAGTGTTGATAATTTTCTGGTAGACAAGAAATATGACTTCCACTATATCAACACAGTAAGTCCAAATCCAGCCACCACTGGTGAATACAAAGATTACGTTTGGAGTGGTTTTAATTTTTTCGAAGCTAGCACTTTAAATACTTTTTCATCGTCAGGTGGAGCAGCAGTTAACACTTGGAACTACTGGGATGCTTTTCAATCTCAAGATAGCTCAACTCTTGAAAACATATTTTTTGACGATGCAGAGATGTATTATGCTGCTCAGGTACCTGTGGGGTTTAGTGAAGCTACTTTCGAACCTAAAGGTTTTGAAGCAATAAGTACAGAGTCACAGTTAAGCGGGCTCCCACTCGGCACTGATGGCTCTATAACTAGGTTGTATATATCAACAACAGATGTTAACGCTTTAACTGGCTCTTATGATTTCGACGAGATGACGTCAACAACAGAGTATAGTACTAAACCTTGGTTCTCGAGCTTCATGGAAAGTTTCGAGCAGGGCACTATGTTTAGGTTCGCAGGAGATCCGAATAGAACTGTTTACAAAGTTGATTACCAGTATAGTGGTCAATACCGTGTTAAGAATGCTGATGGTTTTTACAGTGATTTCCTCGCAAGCCAACCAAGTATGTTCAGGATGGGTTTTGTTATAAACATTCAAAGAATCTCCAATAGTGGTCAATTAACAGGTTCAGGTATAGATGTTAATGACTGGGATCCACGGGGAGCTGTAAAGCATGATGGTACAAGTTCTTTAAATATAGAGATATTAGATACTTTTGATGGTACATTACTGGAGACAGATTCTAAAGTCATATCCTCATCTGCTATGTGGGAGACGGAGCCTAGAGAAGATTTAGATTTAGACTTATACTATGAAGCCTCAAGTGGAATACCTATGAAATTAGATCCGGAGAGTACAGTTTACTTCGCTCCTGTAGGCTCTAAGTATTCAGCTACTAGAAACGGTGAGACTGTTACATATTCAAATTATCCTGTAGTAGATCAAGTACATGATGGAGTTATACTAATGAAGGATAACACTAACGCTGTAGTGAAAACCGACGTGCATGTAGGTGATATAGCTGAGTTCACTAGAGGTGATGGTAGTGTTGTTAGGTCTAAAATACTAGATCATATATCTACCAATGTTAATGGTACTGGAATTAAACCCTCTACTAGAGGCACGTTTACTGGTACGTTTACAGCCGATCAAGCGGTTATAACTACTAGCGATACTACAGGTATTACAAACGGAATGTTGATAACTGGCGGTAGTGTACCATTCGGGTCGTACGTTACAAATGTAACCACTAATACTAACGTTACATTATCTAAAAATATACCTGGTACAACTGGTAGTGGTACAACCAATGCTTTAAGTTATACGGATGTGACTGGTTACTACTCCCTAGATAAAGATGTGTACAAATATTCTATAGACTTACCGTGGTTTAATTGTTGGAGCTTTGGTAATGGAGTTGAATCTGATAGAATAAGAGACGATTATAATGCAAACACACTAGACAACGGAGTTAAAGTATCTAGTGTGTTCTTAGATTACCAAGAAGAGAATAGAAAGAATAGCATCATATATTCAGGCTTATATAATGGTGATTCAAACGTGAATGATTTGAACCAGTTTATAATGGCTGAAAAAATAACCAAAGACTTAAATCCTTTATATGGTTCTATACAAGCATTGAAGACTAGGGATACAGATTTAGTTACGTTCACTCAAGATAAAGTATTAAGAATACTAGCCAATAAAGACGCTGTGTATAATGCTGATGGTAATCCTAGGTTAATAGCCACGGATAGAGTACTAGGACAGGCTGTTCCTTTTGCGGGTGATTATGGTATATCTAATAACCCAGAGTCACTAGCTTGTGATCAGTACAGGATGTACTTTACTGATAAACAAAGAGGTGCAGTACTTAGATTATCAAGAGACGGTTTAACACCAATCTCTAACGTGGGTATGAAGACTTGGTTTAGAGATAACTTACGTGATTCAGATAAAGTTATAGGTACTTTTGATACCGTTAATGGTGAATACAACGTATCAATTAAGTTTAAACCAGAGTCTCAAAAAACTGATACTACAGTATCGTTCAACGAAGCTAGTAAAGGCTGGGTTAGCTTTAAATCATTCGTAGCTCAAGCTGGGACTTCTGTCAGTGGAAAGTATTATACTAGTACTGGGAACAAAGTGTGGGAACATTACAGAGATGATATTGATAGAGGTAAGTTTTATAATGTGTCAACACCAGCAACTATCTCCGTTCTATTTAACGATATACCTGGTTCAGTTAAGAATTTCAATACTATAAACTACGAGGGTACTGTAGGTAAAAGCGGAATAGTAAACAATCAATCTGTTACTGATGTATTAGGTAATACAGTTGTAGCTAGCGACAGTCTTTACGTGTCGAACTCAACTGGTTGGAGTGTGGAATCAATTGACACTGACCTAGACACTGGCTTGGTAAATGACTTCCATAGTAAAGAAAACAAATGGTTCGGTAACATAGTTGGGGCTCAAAAATCAGATAATGACATTTTTGCTTATGATCTATCTGAAGGTGACTTCGCGATACAAGGAATTGGTAAACCTAGTACCGTTGATGTAGATAGTAATTGGAGTCAAAGCCAAGTAGAAATAATAATTCAAGGAGGGTAACAATGGCAAATTATACAGTAAGTTCTAAAAGTAATATATTAACACCTAGTGCCACGGCTAACCTAGACGCAGCTATATCAGCTGCTAATAGAACTATAACTATAACCCCACTTCCTGGCTATGTGGTTAGTAAAGGTGACTTTTCGGTTAACGCGGGGAGTATCACTGGGGTAACAGCAGTAACACTTAGTAATACAGGTGATGCTTACGAGCTAGGTAACAAAGTTGAGCTGTTAGTGGATTTCGATGCTAGTGTAAATACTATCACTACATCTACGTTTACGCTACCTATTAGTGGTGATGCTATCCTATACACACCGGTGATAGAAGGTGCTGACGAGAGTATTATTAGTGATATTACTTTTGACTTAATAGATGTAGCTGACAGTGGTTCAACAGCTAGTTTTTCAGTTGCTAGTGGTTTCTCAGAGTCTAACGATACTGTAAGTTTAACTACAGCCACTGTAACACCAGGTGAACCTATAGTGGTTGGTACTTACACTGTCACAGCTAGTGGAGGTAATCAATTACCAGAAGTGCCTGAACTAATCAATATTGGTGGTGTTACTGATTACAGTCAGATGGATTTATCTCTAGATACTAGAACGGTTACAACTAACGCTGACGGTAATATAACTGGTTATACTATGGATTTAATTTATACCAGTATGAATAGAACTCAAAAAGAGGACCAGGTTAAGTTTGAATTTAAACGCTCTTCTAAATCATTGACTAGCACAGCATATGTTATAGAAAATATAACTAACACTGATAAAATAGTAAATGCTAAAGGTGGTACAATTAACTATAAAGTGTATGGTACCGTTGGTTCTAAATTCAAGTTTAAAGTAGTTAATAGTGGTGGTAGCAATATACTGGCTGAGGATACTTATGAAGTAAAGCAAACTGGTAGCTTTAAAAAAGGGTTGGGGTATGTGAGTATTGACGTTGACTATCCACCGGCTACTGCTAAAGCTACTTACACTCTTAGAATAACTGAGGTTAGCTCTTTTGGTACTTTAAGCTCGGCTATAGAGGGTAGTTCTAATAGTAACAATTACTTCGATTATACTATAAATCAATATATGGACCCTATTATTAAGTTCAATATGAGCACTTCAGGATTATCAAACCTTGGTGCCGGGACTCTCGCTCATAACACGTTCACTGGTAAAACTGATACCGATGTTAGTGCTATCAAAAACCTAAGTAGTGTAAGTTCTACTTTCGATATTATTTGGCCTATAAACGCTGCTGCTGGTCATCACTTCACTATAGTATCTGGCAAGGATAATTTTGGTATTAGTGAATTTACCTACACAGAGGTTACTAGTGCAAATTCTGTTATCAACGTTTCCAACATGAGCGTCGTTCGTAGTAATAATAATACAACAGCTACCATAACTGGTAAAGGGCATATACTGCGTTTTGGAAAGCATACCGAAAGCGATGGTATAGCAGAAGTCACTTTAAACTTGAACAACATTCTAAATGTAACATCTGATTAATATGGCAGACATAAAAATAAAATTTGCAAATAAACCTAGTAGTTCTTTACAGGCAGGTGATTTAATATTTTATACTCCAACTAGCGTTGATGGCAACCATGTGCAGAATAACCCTTCTGGTAACATCGTTAAATTGGGTATATTAAAATCAATAACTGTAGATGGGGGATACGTACTATTAATAGATGCTTTCAACTACGCTGTAGAACCTAGTACGTCTGACTACTTCTTTTTCGTAAAGAATAATAATGTTAATAAGTCAGGTTTGAAAGGATACTACTCTGAGGTTAAACTAAAGAATGATAGTGTATCGAAAGCGGAATTGTTTTCTGTAGGATCTGAAATATCTGAGAGCAGTAAATAACCTGAAATAAAGGTAATTATAAGTATAACTAAAAAAATAAAATATTATGGTACCATTAATTCCATTAATATCCGCCGGTGTTAGTTTAGCTAGTGGGATATTCGGAGCTAGTAGAGCTGCTAAAGCGCAACGTAAAGCTGAGGCTGACGAAAAAAGAAAGAGAGCTGAAATGAATAGATTAAAAGGTGTCTATGCAAATTTAGATACTAGCAACCCTTTTCTTAATATGGAGAATACCATGGAAGACTTAACAGTTAACCAAAAGCAAGCTCAATTCGAGTCACAGCAATTTCAACAGAGTCAAGCAAATATAATGAGTGGCTTAAGAGGTTCTGCTGGTGGATCTGGTATAGCAGCTTTAGCACAAACACTAGCTCAGCAAGGGCAGTTAAACGCTCAACGATCCTCTGCTAGTATTGGTAAACAAGAGTCAGCTAATCAAATGGCTGCAGCTAGGCAAGCTGGTACTATTCAGATGCAAGAGAGAAGAGGTGAGATAATGTCTAGAAATATGAAGAGAGATCAAACTGGTACATTACTAGGTATGTCACAGCAAGAGACTGCAGCTGCTAGGAATCAAGCATCTATGGCTGAACAAGCTAAATGGAGTGCTATCTCAGGCGGAGTACAAGGCGCTGTTGGTGCTGTAGGCGGTGGTATGGCTTCGGGTGCATTCAGCGATTGGGGAGTTCCAGGTATAAACGATTAATTATGGCAGTAGATTCAACATTAATAAGCGGAGCTTACAAAGCTAACAAACCACAAGGTGTTGTTGGAGTTAAAGAGATAACAGAAATAGGTGAAGCTATATCTGGAGGGCTTAATGATTATATGGACTCCATGAAAGCTAAGCACACAAAACTCAACGCTGAATATGAAGCTTTCTCTAAAGAGGTATTGAACAACTCAGACTTAATTGGAGAGCAGTACGAAGAATTATATAACCAATTAAACTTAGATAAAGAAGACTTTGCTAAGTCTGATAAAAAGACTAGAGATTTAAAATTGAGGGATTTAGCAGCAATGGCTGGGGATTACTCAGATTATAAAGCTCTTAGAGAGGAGGTCGCTATCAACCTAAGTGATTACTCCCCTGTTTGGCAAGACAGTGACGAAGGTCAAGCATATTTGAAAATACTAAAAGGTGAAGGTCATAATCTAAAAAAGGAAAACGGTAGGATAGGCATCGAAGTCAATGGTGAGTGGAAGTCTATAGCAAATATAAAACAAGAAATAGATGCTAATAAAATAGATAGAACAGCTATAGATGAATTGGAGGCTTATAGACTTAAAGCTCAGGCTGATACAAGTGACTTTAATTACGACCAAACCAGAGCTTCAATAATGAATTCTTTGGTTTCTAAAAGTAGTTATAACTCGTTAATAAACGACGAAATAGCTGGTAACAAAGTATTCAAAGTTCAACTAATGGAAGCTTTAACGCAGCAATCATACAGCAATTTAGGTATAACAGAAGAGATATTACAAAACACCGTTGGTGGTGAAGAGATGCAGAGCATAAATGCAGATGGTATAATAGATGCTGAGGAAGCTGAAAATATATTTAAACACCTCAAGGAAGACAAGTCAACTATGAAGGAAGTGCTTGCTGATTATTATACATCGCACATTCAGGAAAGTAGTGGTGGTAACTCTAATAGTAGTAGTGGTAATAGTAGTGGCGTTGATAAAACTGCTATAAATGCAAGTTACGGCTATACAAATGAACAAGCGTTAAGTAATCAGCAAACACTAAAAGACGAAGGTTTTGATATTGAAGAAGATGGAATTTGGGGCCCTAAAAGTCAAGAGGTCTGGGATAAGTATACAAAATCACCTGCCGAAAATTTTGATTTCAATGAAGATGATGAATTCGTTCCGCAGGTTGAAACTCCGCAGGTTGAAACTCCGACATACTCACCTAGTTTAAGTAGATCTCAAGTGAGCGCAGTGGAATCCTTGAGTATACAGAGCACACCGAACGGTGGGGCTAATATTCTTGAAAATGGAAATGCTATCACTATGGATATAGAAGGGGGTATAGCTACAGTCGATGCGGTTAGAGCTGATGGTAACAGTATAGTCGTCGACACTTCAGGATTTATGGCACCAGGTAAGAATGCTCCGTTTGGTAAGTTCACGAAACAGGGAGATGGTTACAAATGGGAACCTGATATGGCTATGCAGAAGAAGTTTGCTAAGTATGCTAGTGAAGACCAGAAGAGAGCTATGATGACATTTATAAACCTTATGGAAACTGATCCACAGTATGCTAAAGCTTTAATAAATCATATAGGTAAAAATGAAGGAACAATAAATGCTGCAACTTTAAGATAAACAACAATACATTTATTAACGGGTAACGAACGAAACAGTCATGAAACAATACAGATTAGAGAGTGGTAAGCTTGTGAAGGTTAGACCTGAGCATGAACAACAATTTTTACAAAAATATCCGACAGCTACTTTAGTGTCGGGAAATCAACAAAGCTCTGCACAGGATGCAACTGCGGAGCAGGGAACTGCAGCATCAAATCAAGAGACGGGTCAGTCTCAAAACAATACGGATTCAAATTTGGGAAGTGGTTCTTTGGAATCACTCGGTAAAAACGTAACTAACTCTTATAATGAGCTAGATAGTATTAATACCACATTGAAAAATTTAAAATCATCTATGGGTGATGCTAAGGCTTTTAATAACGAAGTATTATATAATTCCCTAGCTGAAGAGTACAACAGTAAAATAGAAAAGTACAAAAACTTAAACGCTAAGTACACTGAAGCTGTTAAGCTGTACAAAGCTGAGGACAATAAGCAAGTAGCCACAGGGGTAAAAGTTAAAACGAAGCAAGAGGATAGAGAAGAAAGTAGCTTTATATCTGATATATTTGGTTATATCCCAAGTGTCTTACTACCAGCACCTGTTAGAGCAGCTAAAGCATTTGTTGGGGAGTCTTGGTTGGGTGAAACTGTTAAGAGGGGTTGGAGTCAAGCCGCTGATACAGGTGAGGCTGCCGATATTATACTTGGTGGTAAAGATGTAGACTTACAGACAGTTTCGGAATGGGTTGAAGCAAATAAAGATAAAGCTGAAAACTACGAAGAGTCTGAGAGGATGTTACGCTTCATGAAAAAATACGAAGCTGAAGGTAGAACTTGGACTTCTTTCTTTAAGAATGTGAAGGAAGAACCATCATTAATGGCTGAGCTACTTATTCAATCTTATGCCACTATGGCTGGTACGGCTTGGGATTCACCTGAAGCGCTCGCTATGGCCGGTGCAGGCGCAAGTGTTGGTGCGGGTGTTGGTGCGGCTGCTACTTGGTATGGTTTTGGTGCGGGTGCTATACCTGGTGGAATTGCTGGGGCTATGGGCGGTTTAGCTACATCTATGGAGGCCTCGTTAACTTTAGGGGAACTAGTTAGAGAAGAACTAGAAAATGAAGGTAAAGAGTTTACTGATGAGAATGTTCTAGCTTTAATGCAAAGTGATAAAGGTAAATCCATAAGAAACAAAGCGGTTGGAAGGGGTGTTGCTATTGGTGTAGTTGAAGGTATAACTGGTGGTGCAGCTGGTAGAGCCACTTCTACTGTTTTGAAAACGGGTGCTAAAATTGCTGCTAAGAGTACAGTCAAAGGAGCCGCCGTTAAAGTTGGATCTATGGCTGTTGGTACTGGTGTAGAAGCTGTTGGTGGTGGACTTGGGGAAGTTGCTGGTAGGTTAGTTGCTGGTCAAGAGATGGACAAGGCTGAGATAGGTTTTGAAGCTATAACGGGGACTGCTACAGCACCGTTAAATGTTGGTTATGCCTTAGGTGCTTACAAGAAACCTAGTTATAAGTTAAACGGTGAGATCATATCTTACGATAAAATGAAAGACTTTATTGATACAGCTACTAACGAAGATATAGCTAAAGCTGATATTAGTATTGAGAATGACTTATCTGGTCTGGATAAAGATGCTTACGAAAAACAAAACAAACACTACCTTAGATCTCAAATCGATCCTAGAGTAAGTAATGAAAAAGATATAGACTCTTTAGTAGATTTAGAAACAAAGTTGCAAAAGTTAAACCAAGAAACTCAATCTGGTAAAAATAGAGCAAAAGCTATAAAAGAGCAAATTAAAGAGATAACGGATAAATACTCTGACGTAGATATTACTACTGATGAGGTTATGCAGAAGAGAACGAAGAGATCAGAAGTACAAAAAGCTAGGAGAGAGAACAGATTAAATGCTACCATAAAATTTGCTGAAGAGCAAGGAAAGTTAATAGGTAAAGAAACCATAGTAGCTGAGAACGATACAGGTGCCCAAGCTATTCACGATAAAGCTGTAGAAGAGTACAACGCTCAAAATCCAGACAACAAAATCAAAGGTAGTGATGTCGCTGGTGCAGATGGATTTATAGTTGGCGACGTTATAGTTATAAACAAAGATATAGCTGGTAAAACTGGTGCTATAAATGTTGGTGCTCATGAATTACTTCATGGTGTAATGGCTAAGCATATGAAGCAACTTAGTCCTGAGGCTAAAACTAAATTAATAACTGACTTTAAGAATACGATAACTAAAGAACAGTTTAACTATATAGAGAAAAGATTAAAAAGTGAATACAAAGAATTTATAGATGCTGATCCCGATTGGATCAACCATACAGATGAGTGGATAACTATATTTTCAGATGGTATAAAGCAAGGTAACATTACCTTTAACGAAGGTATATTTATGAAGCTAGCTCAGTTTGTTCAGAACATAGCTAGAAAGTTTGGTTATAACAAAGAGTTTAAGAATGGTAGACAGGTATATAACTTCCTGAAGAACTACCAGAAAGATATAGATAAAGGTGAGTTAAGTAAAAGATCTATAGACTTTGCAAACGGTGGAACTAGTGTTACCGAAACCGCTAAGTCTATATCTGATGCTAAAGGACCTATAGATAAACTAGGTAAGATAGACAGTGATGGTAATGATATGACTGAACCTGGTGTGGGTAACTTCTTATACCAAGCTGAAGCGGATGAAGTAGTTCGTAAAATAAAAGAAGAAGGTTACTTAGATGGTCTTATAGCTGCTAAATACAAAGTAAAACCTGTGCCAGATGGTTTTGTTGGAGATGTATTAGCAGAGTTAACACCTCACATTAAAGCTTTCAAACCTGAGAGCAATGATAGTTTATTTGGTTACATTCAAAGTCAGATACGTAACAAAGCTGGTACTGTGTATAAAAATATATACATGAATAAAGGCCCAGCTAGAACTGTAGATGTAGACGCAACGACATCTGAAGGAGCTCCTCTCGTACAAATAGAGGCTGATACAGATCTCGAAATGCAACGCATCGACGAAATAGGTTTAGACGAAACAGAAGTTCAAGAGAGATCAAGATTACGACGTGACATAAGGCTAGATAAAGGCATGATGCAGACTGTTCGTAATGCTGTTATAAAAACTTTTGGTACTAAGCTACCTGAAGTTAGTTCTAAGAAGTTTAGAAAAGCTTTAGAAATTGCGTTTAGAACCGAACTTAAAAAGCCTATACAAGATATGATGGGTGGTAGAAGCGAGTATAATCTATTCTTACGCAACCACTCTAAAGCTATATTCAAAGCCCTACCAGTTGAGACACTAGTTCAAATGGAACGTAACTTAAAACCAGAGCAAAGAATATTTACAGAGTCTAGACGTATAACTAAACCTACTGAAGTTGATAAGTTAATCAGTGAAGGTAAGTTACCTAAAGATACTAGCAGGACAGCAGGTCCACAACTACATACTAAAAAACCTTTTCCAGGTATCGATAAGATACTAGCTTATTTTAGAGGTGCAAACATGGATGAGCTACTTGGTTATAAAGTTGGAGCTTCTACCTTAGGTACTAGAAAAGATAAGTTAGCTATGTCGCTAGGTGAGGAGTTAGCTTTCGATGCTACATCTGAAGTATTGCAAGATCCAACTGTTCAAGAAAAAAGAAAAGGTATATTAGAGATACAAGGATTAGAACAGCTTGAGAACGAATCAGCTATAATAGCTAAACAAATAAATAGGGATCCTAACATTAAGTTTAGTAAGTCAGGTTCTAAATTAACACTAGGTATTAGCGGTAAGAACAAGGCTGCTTTTATGAACAACTTCGACCAAGTGTTAGATAACATGCCTAGTATAGTGGACAAAAAAGCCGTCTACACCGTATTAAGAGAAACATATTCTGATGAATTTACTAATGCTGAGTTGAAGAAAGCTGCTGAAAATATATCTAAATATGCCGACAAGGTTAGCACTATAAGAGGTAAACTTGAAAACGTCGATGATCTATATATAAACTCTGACGACTTCCTGAAGGTCTTCATACTACAAAACGTAGAAAAAGATGTCATAGAAAAATCCTTAATACAGCTACTTAGTAACCTACTACCTGCTGGTTTCAAAAATGCAACGGTCCTTGGTAACGACTTAGGTAGAATTGTTAGAAACAGAGAGAGATTTATTTCATTTGTAAGACACGCTAGGGAAGAACTCAATTGGTCTGACAAAAAGATATTACGCCTAGTATACACTCAGTATAAAGGTATGATGTCTGGAGCTTCTAAAATTGCTGACGGTAGATTTATAAAAGATCAAGATGGTGATATAATACTTGATCCTAAATGGGAGGATTCTAAGGTAGGTGCTTTTGACGGTAATAAATGGAAAAGGTATACTGAGAAAGATAAAGAAAATGGTAAGATACCTAGGGGCCAAAGAGTTGGCGACGTTAAAAGAACTAAAGCTGGTTCACCTATAACTCAGGATTTTAGAGGACAAATATTTACTAGCACTCAAGACTTAATTGATGAACTATCTAAAATTAAGGGGTTCGAAGACATTAAGGGTAAAAGCTGGAATCAGATAGCTAAAGAGAGAGATTTTAACACTAAAACATTCGCAGAGACTTCAGCTGCTGGTATTGCGCATCAAGACTTAACTAGTAGTGAGTATACAGAAATTGGTGGTAGAAAAGGGCCACGACCTTGGTGGGCTGAAACTAAAGAGGAATACGAAGCTGATCTTGCTGTTTGGGAACGGAAAAAGAATACAAAGAAAAGAGCTAAGGAGAAGCGGGCTTACGAAGAGCGGTTAGCCCAAGCTAAAGAAGCTAGGGAAGCTGTCACAGAGTTAATGACTTATTATATTAACAGTGCTAAAAAAGGTATTATAGATTACGGCGACGTAGTTATGTTGGGTAAAATGTTAGGTTCTGGTATGACTAGCCCTATGAAGAGAGCGGCTAACTTAGCTTACATCGGTGTTGGGGTAGAGGATATACCAACAAAACAGTTAGGTAGTAAAACCGAATATGAGCATATAGTACCCACTAATGTTAAAATGTTAGAGATGGTAAACGCTCTGATCAATGATGGTGAGTTATCAGACGATTTTTGGAATGATTATGAGGTAGCCATAATACCAAAGATTATGGATAAAGGTCTTATAAAAAACGGTCTTAGAGATTTTAAGTCTCCAACTCAAAAATCTACTGATGAAAACTGGAGAAGATATTACAATAAACTAATGCTTGGGGAACCAGGTATTGTAGCTTTAAGAAGTATCAAGCCGGGAGACAAAGGTAAGATGATTGGTGAGGATTTTGTCAAAGCTAGTAACCTCTTGACTGCTAAAGAAGTAGGTCAGAAAGCTCAGCAATTAATAGGTTCTGTGTCCATTAAATATTCTAAGTCAAAAGGAATGTCTACATTTGATTTCGACGAGACATTAATTATAGATGGTGAGAACTTTGTTGTCGCTACAAAGGGTGATAAAAAACAAAAAATTAAAGACGAAGCTGATCGATTATCCGAGCTAACTTATGAAGACCGTAATGAGGTTTACAACGACGACAGCTGGATGGGAAGCGGTTTTACTGTAGCCGAAGATGGTGAACTCGAGGGGATGACCTGGTGGGAAGTTGAGTATAAGAAGAAAAAAGATTTAAGAGAGGAAGAAGGGAGAAAGTTTTTAGAGGCTTACGAAAATGGAGATGCTAAGAAGAAGAGAGAATTAGAAATGCAGGCTGGCGTGGAAATTGTAGAGATAAGCAGTGATCAATGGCCTATACAGGGTCCTGCTTTAGCACAGCAAGGTTTTGAGTTTGACTTCTCTGATTTTGCTAATGTACGTGGAGGTAAAGAAGGACCGTTACTTCAGAAGATGAAGAACCAAATAGAGAAGTATGGAAATAAAAACGTATTTGTACTTACGGCTAGACAACAAGCATCTGCTGGACCTATACATCAATGGTTAAAATCTAAAGGTATATCAATACCTCTAAGAAACATAACTGGTTTAGGCAAGAGTGAGGGTTCTGCTAAAGGTGAGTGGATGCTGCAGAAGTTTGCCGAGGGTTATAACGATATGTATTTCGTTGATGATGCTCTACCAAATGTTGAAGCCGTTAAAAAAGTATTAGATCAATTAGATATTAAATCTAAAGTAGTACAAGCTAAAGTCAAGTTTAGTAAATCAGCTAGTCAAGATTTCAACAAGATGCTAGAACGTAGTAAAGGTGTTGCTGCAAGTCAAGAATTCTCTAGTGTCGAAGCTGCGTTACGTGGAGCTAAGAAAGGTAGGTTTAAATTCTTTGTTCCACCTTCAGCTGAGGACTTTAAAGGTTTGATATACGCTTTCTTAGGTACAGGTAAACAAGGTGACCAAGACTTAGTGTGGTTTAAGGATAACTTATTTGATCCATTTGCTAAGGGTATTAGAGAGTTAAATTCTCTAAGACAGAGAATGACTGAGGAGTACTCAGCTTTGAAAAAGCAATTCCCTAACGTTGTCAAATCCTTAAACGATAAAGTTGGTGGTACAGATTTCACAGTTGACAATGCTGTGAGAGTCTACTTATGGAACATGGCTGGATTTAAAGTACCAGGTATATCAGAGTCTCAGAAGAAGTTACTAGTAGATCACGTAGCTAAGAACGCGGAACTTGTTGCTTTTGCAGATGTACTTAGTAATATAACTAGAAGACCTGATGGTTATGTGAAGCCTAAGGATTTTTGGATAGCTCAAAACATAGGTAGTGATCTACATGGTATAGCAGAGGGTACGAACAGAGAGGAGTTCTTAACTGAATGGAAAGAGAATAAGGATCTAGTGTTCTCTAAGGAAAACTTAAATAAAATAGAAGCTATATATGGTACAAACTTTAGAGAAGCTCTAGAGGATATACTATATAGAATGGAGACTGGTAGTAATAGACCTACTGGTAGAACTTCCACTGAAAACAAATTCATAAACTGGATAAACGGATCTGTTGGAGCCGTTATGTTCTTGAATATGAGATCAGCCGCTCTTCAAGGTTTATCTATGGTTAATTTCCTTAACTTCGAAGATAACAATATATTCGCTGCGGCTAAAGCTTTTGCAAATCAAAAACAATTCTGGTCAGACTTTATATACTTAATTAATTCAGACATGTTAAAACAACGTCGCGCTGGATTGAAGATAGATGTATCGGCTTCAGAATTAACTGATGCTTTCAAGCAAGGACAGAATAAAACAGAGGCAGTCATAAAGTATCTATTAGAGAAAGGTTTTACACCTACTAAGATGATGGATAGTTTCGCTATTGCTATTGGTGGTTCTACGTTCTATAGAAATAAAATAAATAAATACTTAAAGCAAGGCATGTCTCAGTCTGAAGCTGAGAGTCAAGCATTTTTAGATTTCCAAGAGATAGCAGAGGAAACTCAGCAATCTTCTAGACCTGATCTTATATCAATGCAACAAGCATCATCTCTTGGTAGATTAATACTAGCGTGGGCTAATACACCTATGCAGTATACTAGATTAACTAAGAAAGCTTTATCAGATATAGTAAATGGTAGGGGTGATCTCAAAGCCAACATATCTAAAATATTGTATTACGGAGCTATACAGAATATTATATTCGGTTCACTACAAACCGGTTTAGCGTTCTTGATGTTTGGTGATGATGAAGATGACAAGGATAGAGACAAGAAAGAGACTAGAGTTCTCAATGGTATGTTAGATACTTTACTTAGAGGTACTGGTGTTTACGGAGCTTTAGTTTCTGCTGTTAAGAATACCTTAATCACAGCTCACGAAGAGCTCGGTAAGGGTTACGGTAAAAAAGACTACTCAAAAATAATGCAGCAGTTGATTAGCTTATCACCACCTATTAGCAGTAAGGTTAGAAAAATAGTTGGAGCTATAAAGACTTATGACTTTAACAAGGATGTCATGAAGCAGATGGATCATGGTATTAATAACCCAGCTTGGAATATGTTTGCTAACGTTATTGAGGGTATCACTAATGCTCCAGTGGGTAGAATACAGAGCAAGTTGAGCAATGTTAGAGAGGCTATAGTTGGTGACCACGAAATGTGGCAACGTGTAGCTCTAGTCATGGGTTGGAGCAAATGGGATGTCGGTGTTAAAGACGCTGAGGTTGAAGAGGCTCGGAAGCAAGTTAAAGAAAACAGGAAAGAAGAGAAGAAGAAAACTAGAGCTAAGAAGTTCAAATGTTCAGCTACTAGATCTAATGGTGAGAGATGTAGCATGGTGGTAGATAAGAAGGGTGGTAAGTGCGTTCATCACAGGCCTTTCAAAGATGGTAGTGATAGTGACGGTGATGGGAAGAAAGAATACCAATGCAGAGCTAAAACTAGTTCAGGTAAGAGATGTAAGAATAAAACAGAGAACAAAAACAAGAAATGCTACGCGCATCAGTAAACTGTTTGTGTAGTGTGTAATATTATAACTATGGGTTTAATTCCCTATTTCCTCAAGCAATTGAGTTTTAGTAATTTTAAAAAAAAAGAAAAATGGCTTATTCAAATTTAACAAACCCAGGTAATTACCAACTAGCTTCTTTCGGTCAGAAAGGATTTAAGAAAGTGGTAAATGGCACAGCGGCCCCTGCAGGACACTATAATGCTATATTAGTTTTAGATGATGTAGTTCTAACTTGTACTTCACTTAACGGAGAAAGTTTAAGCTCTGTAGAAGTACCAGCTGGTGTTACTATTGTTGGTATGTTCACAGCTATATCTGTAGCTAGTGGAACTGCATTAGCATATATAGCATAGTATGTTAGGTATAGGTAAAGGCTTGACAAGGGGTAATACCTTAAGGTCTAT
>Ga0208669_1000272_pt1 | contig 20996 bp, 41 predicted proteins | sample 21_taG_FD_184095 | JGI IMG/M metagenome (GOLD analysis project Ga0208669, IMG submission 184095) | Marine viral communities from the Subarctic Pacific Ocean - 21_ETSP_OMZ_AT15319 metaG (SPAdes) (version 2) | ecosystem: Environmental > Aquatic > Marine > Oceanic | place: Pacific Ocean | collected...
CAAAGTACAAGCATCTATCTATATCTTCAAAGGTTTGTGTTTGGTCTACTACTCTTAATCCCATCATAAACACTAACACAAACTCAATCATTACCTTTTTCTGCTACCCTATCTTCGTGACATTCACAGTTACATTCTTCGTCATTACACTCGTAGCACTCACATGTATCGCATTTATCCACGGTATCCTCCACCTGCTGCTTTGTATGCTTTGGCAACCATTTGTGCTTTTCTAGCTGACCATTGACCGGGAGCACCTCCCTTACCACCTGCTTTGATACGGTTGAATATGTTCTTACGCATTGTAGGTTTAGTATAGTTACCTGCCTTATTTACTGTGCTTTTTTTTCTTACTGCCATCTCTATCCTCATATAAGTTATTAAACGTAGTGAATGGGTCTAGGTAAGATTCATGTGACTCTGCTGAGTGTGTCCACTGCGATGGTGCAAAGTCAGGAGCACCTTCTCCTGTAACCCACAGAGCAGGACTTGTAGCTCTTACTCTGTTATTTGGAAGTGCAACAATGTTGCCTGTCCATTTTCCTGCATCCAACAAGTACATCACGTGTGACTGCTTATGCTGTGCCGGGTCATCTGCTATGTCACTGTCTGTATAGTCAACAGTAAACATATACTTAGCTGTGTAGAACTCATTGCCTATCTTACATAACCAAGGACTAGAACTGACTCTGTCCATAACTATGATACTATGGTTTCTTGATTCACAATCCCAAGGTTGACACAAGTGGTCTTCCATTGGCTCTGCCCATTCATCTACAGGTATGTCAGCTACGAGTGCTTGTATTGGCATCCTTGCCCACATTGCACCACCGTGTACATTATCATCTTCTGTACAACCTGTGAAGACTACCTGAAAACTTAGTGACCTATCAGGTATGGTATTAACTGCGAAAGCTAGTGCGTGTAGGTATTCACCGTGATAATTCATATGATTACAAGTGAACTCCTTACGTACCCAACATTTAAAATGTGGTACGTTACTTATAAGATATGACATTACTTCTTTTTAGAAGCTCCACCTCTTGCATAACCCATAGTCTTTTTCATTGTCATAGGCTTCTTCATACCACCTTTAGCCATGTACTTTGTTTTCTTCATTCCGGCTCCACCTTTAGCCATATATTTTGTTTTTTTCTTCATTGCCATTTTAACTTCTCCTATTTACTTTTCTAGCAGTCTTAGTTCTTGCATAAGACCTATTCTTAGTTTTAGACACGACCTTCAGATTAGAAGGTCTATTGTCTTTAGGGTTGCCATTTCTATGTGCAACATCCTTACCTGTAACACCAACACCCTTTTTCTTGAGCAAGTTACGAGCAGCATTTCTACTGTCTCTTCTTTTTATTTGATCAGGCTTACCGTGGTAGTTATCATACTCCTTACGATAATTTCTTTTAGGCTTTGGTTTAAGTTTTACTAGTACCATTATTACTCTTCTTTATTTTATTCTTCAATGCAGCTGTTGTATACAGCTTGTCTTTATACTTAAACGTAGCAGCTTTTTTACTTATAGCAGTTTTAAGAGCAGTCATAAAAGATTTACCACTACTTATCTGAGAAGGTTTAGTTTGTAGTTGACTAGGTCTTTTCTGTGTCTTGCGTTTATTAGCTTGCGTTATACTCATTTCTTGTTCTTTCTATTGTCTATGGTATTAAGCACGTAGCCACCCTTACGGTAGTCATTACCACCTATTCTGTTCTTTGTTACTGAACCACCCTTAGACTTCTTTTCTTTGTCTCCAGCTTTCTGTGGAGCTTTTATGTTACCTGTCTTCTTCATATTAGCATCTATTTCGTCATACATATCTCGTAAAAGATTACTAGGCACTTTGTCAATACCCTTTATTTGAGTAGGTGTTTCTGCACCACGATTGTATACTTGATTAACCATATCTCGCCTAATAGTTCCATATAAAGTAGGACCTACTAACTCTTTAACTTTTGTTTGTGCTATACTAGGCATTAGGCTTTTCCTTTTTTGGTTACTTTAGGCTTTTTCTTCTTAATCTTACCAATAGTTATGCTAACAACAGTAATAGCCTTGCTTTTCTTCTTCTTAGAAGTTTTCTTTTTAGTAGATACACCACCACTGTTCATGTATCCCATTGTATTACGCACAGATGTAGGTAATTTCTTTAACCCTATCTGATTAGGTGTTGTTTTCTTTAATGTCATTTAACATCTCCATCGTCTTCTAGCTTGTCGTAAGCGACTATTAGGATTTTTAGCTGCTTTAGGAAACTTTTTCATTTGTCCTGCACTTCTAGCACAATATGATTTACGTCTCGCTGCTCTTTTTCCTGTTGGTTTCTTTTCTGTGACAGCAGTTTTAAGTTTACTACCCGGATTATCTCTACGATACTTGGCAACACCCTTAGCAGTCATTCCTGCACCAGACTTAGTGGGTCGTTTTTGACCTCCACCTATCGTATGACCCTTCATCGTGCCTTTGCGTGTCTTTGTTGCCATAATTTATTCTCACTTTATCTGATTCTTTATCTTCAAAGCACTTATACTTCAATGCTTGGAACATAGGCATGTAATCTGGCAGGTCAGCAGCCATTTCATAGGTACGTACTATACATTCCTGTTTAGTTTCGTATGGACCTTCCAAATCTTTCAGCGTATGACACACATCGGAGTTACCGATCATGCATACAAGTACAAATGCTTCAAACATTACGTATCCCTCCATCCTTCTGCCTTCATAGCAGTCTCTACATGCTTCAGAGTAAATGGTTTACCGTAATGTGCTTCTACTGCTGCCCTCACGTAATAGACATCACTGTGAGGAATATGCAATTTATCTAACGTATTAGTTGCTACAGCATGGTAAAATGCTTCTAGCACGTTATCTGTATATAGTTTTACTGATTTTTTCTTCATTGTCAAGTCAATTCTAGTTATTTGTACGGAGGATTAAGGATATATGATAAGATACATTTAATATGTATCATTTATATGTTTTTTTATATTATAATAATTAACATTTACTATGTTACATATACAATGTGTTTAAGTTATACTTAATTATACCAGAATAATAAAAGGTTGTCAAGACATTTATTATGTCACCACCCAAAATGTGTACATAGGCTATGCTCATGCTAGTTGCTAAGACAGTTATTCTTGTGGTTAACACTTAAAATACCTGATCTGTGTATTTCTCCATGCATACGTACCGTACCGGGGGTAGTGGCAGTGGCGTACCCATGCGATCAAATCCGATAATATTAGGCTAAAACCCTGATTTCAAATAAAAAAACACTATATATACGCAAAAAAAAGTTTAAATATCTAAATATAGCTTAACAACTTGTTAAACTAATAAACTGTTATGGTATCAGTTGTTTAATTGATAATGTTTTGATGTAATGATATTTGAAAAGTGAATTAAATACATATCGTATGCATATTCTAAAACATATACCCCATTAAAACCCTTGCAGATTAACAAGTTGTTAAGCTAACCCTAAATTATTTTATAAATACGCTTGACTTATTTGAGAATATCTATAAATTGATAATTGTTGATCAGCAATTAAGCATTTCAACTTTTTACTTAGGAACTAAAATTATGACAAATCAATATGTAAATGGAACTTTTTCTAAATCTTATTTTACTGCTTCAAATAACTTTGATCTTAAATTATCTAAGTCTTTAACGTCTAACATTGAACAATGGTTTATTGATTGTGACGATATGCAAGCGTTACCAAAAAATGATAAAGGTGAGTTAGCTAACAAAACTTTAAAAGATACTAATTACGAATTGTTAGCCTTGCCAAAATATGCGAATGAAAAGGGTAAAATGTTAAAAGTTGATAATGAGAAAAAAGATGAAATTAGATTTTTTCTAGCAACTAATACTGAGTACAAGGGTAAAAAACAAATTCGTGATTTATTCGATAATTCAACAGTATTTTTAAATAGCTATATGAAAAAGTTTTTTGATTATAAAGCACCTGAAATTGTGAAGCCTGAAGAGAAGCCTGAAGCAACTACTGTTGAAACTGATACTGTTGAGATTGTTAAAACTCAAGCTGAAATTCAAGCTGAAACAATGCAACTTGCATATTCAAATCTTTATAACCTTATGGCAAAAAATAATATTACAATGGACACATTTTATGAATTTGCCTTGCAATTAGAAACTGATAATAATATCAATATTGAAAAGATTGAAGAGTTAAAATTAAAAACAGCTTAACAAGTTGTTAAACCAAACCCCAAACCCTAGGCAATTAATTTTGTCTAGGGTATTTTTTTGCCTAGAAAAAAGTATATTTTTTTAAAAATTACTATCCTACTATCCTAGTGGTGGTGGTGGTGGTAGTCGTGCTTCCGTGCAAATTACAATGCCTGCAAGCTAATGTTGGTGGTAGGTGGTGGGGGTAGCTTCACAAGTTGTTAACTGTACCCCAAACTCAAGTGGTAGTGGTTGGGGTGTAAGCTGCTGAGGTGTCAGCTAAGTCCTTGATTTGACATAATAAATTACTTGTGTTATAGTATATACATAATGAGAGAACAACTTACCGAGCAATTCAGCTTAACAAGTTGTTAAACTATAAGGAGCTAAAATGTACTACATAATTAATAATCATACTCAAGAGTATCAGTTTTTTAGAAACAATATGTTGCAGAATAATCCTCACCCATTTGATACGAGGGAAGATGCACTAGCTAATATAAACAAGTATTTCTATTCTGTTGGTCATTGTGAAATGTACTTTAAGCACCTAGTTGACAAATACTTTACTATTAAGTATATTAAACCAAGATTTTAGAAGGAGATTACATGAAGAAAGGTTTTGAAAATGGGAGTCTAGTTCCTATCAGTCATGGCATACAATCGCATAGTGGTAGTATGCATCTACATGCAGATAGGGAAAGCTTCAAGGATATGTATATTATAGCTAGTCGTGGGGGTGCGTTGAATGATGTAAGCAACCTACGTGAGTATAATAAACAAAAGCAGAAGGAGAAGAACGTCAATGCTCTTAGTAGACTTATTGCTAGGGGTAAAGAGAGAGCAAGTAAACTAAATTCAGCTTCACAAGTTGTTAAACTGTTCAACAAGGAGAACTAAAATGTTACAATTAGAGTTAGTCAAGACTGTTCCCTACCTATCATGTGGTGGACAAAACATAAAAGAAGTCTATAGGGGTACTAACGTATCAGATGCAGAAGTTGAGATTACGCATCACAATAGACATTCAACACATGAGTTGTCATCATCTGTTGGGGTAGCTATACGTCAAGATGTAATATGTGAAAGTATTGGTCAGTATCAGCCACCACCAATGCATATACACAAAGCGAAAGTATTTAGGACTATGGAAGAAGCTAAAAGGTGGGCAGAAACACAAGTCTGTATGTCTTGGGATATAGGAGAAGAAGTATGACTGAAAAACTAGGAGCAATCGTACTGTTAATCGTATCTGTGGTGGCAGTAGTCGTATTAGGTAATGACATTATGTATAGTGCAGGACTACTAATGTTAGCTATCTTTACTATGGGTGTATTAGGTTTATGTGGTGCAATTTATGCCATCATGCGACTATAATACCTCATTTGACAAAGTATAAATCATGTGGTATGGTCTATACATAATAACAACTAAACAATAGGAGAATCTAAATTGCTTATTATAAATTTTGAAGACGTTAAAAAAGGTACTACAATTAAAGGTGGTATCACACCAATTAAGATAGCCTTGACTTTATTAAAGTTAAGATATATTGATGGTCATAAGCCTGTTATCTTTAGGAATAAATCTATAGTCGAAAAGGGTTGGTTTGTTCGCAAGGGTGAGGGTGGCAAATCAGGTGAAGCCTTGATTAGATTTAATTGGGGTAATAAGTATTCATCTTTCCATGCCTATAATAGGAATGGTAAGCCTAGAGTAGCACAAAATTGGTACGTTGCTATCAAGTCTGCTCTAATACAAAAGAAAGTAGCTTAACAACTTGTGAAGCTATACAACTAGAGGAGGAGCTAGGCATCTCATACGTTAAACTGCCTACTTACTTTAACTCTAACGACATGGAGATTTATATGTCAGTACAAAACATACTAGCCATCTACAATGTGGCAACAACTGATGAGATCAAAGATGGTGTTACATGGTATCGCAGAGCCTATCTCGATTGCAGAAAGATTGCCATCAAACACAAAGTACCTATACATATTGTCGTAGGTGTTGTGTCAGCACTATCGCCTAACAACAAGTGGGAACGTAACGTAGTCAATGCAGATGAATTGATTGGTGCATACATAAATGGAGATGGTATTGATAGCATCAAGGTATCAACGTATCACAAGATGAAGGAGAAAGCATGGCATATACTAGGGCAGATGCCTAGAAAAGATGACGTTGCTTTTATTCTCAATGGTCAAAAGATTACCTCGTTCTATCAAAATATTATGGGATATGATACGTGTACTGTTGATGGTCATGCTAGGAATATATACTATGCAGAACGTGAAGGCTTGACTACACCTAAAGTAAACATAGGCAAGAAAGAATATATTATGTTACAACAAGCCTATGTTGATGCAGGTAAGCAAGTCATAGTGAATGGACAACCCCTAAAAGCCTATGAGATGCAAGCTATAACATGGGTAGCATGGAGACGTATACATGGAATTAAGTAACGTATCCTTAAATAGATTAGTACCTATCTATCTTATGAGTTCTTTCTTATACTATGAGTGTGATAAGAATGTATTAGAAGATGAGCAGTTTGACTATCTATGTAAAAAACTATATGATAATTGGGATAAGGTAGAGCATATGCACAAACACTTAATAGACAAGGATAACTTGTTAGCAGGTAGTGGATATGGTATAGAATATACTAGCATGATTAGAGGTGGAGCAATCAGTTGGTATGAGCAAGAAACAGCTTCACAACTTGTTAAACCAAATCAGGGAGATTAAATATGATACAAGTAACTAGACAGTCAGCAATCACTAGGAAGATAAACACAATGGAGTTACCTATAACTCAAGAACATCTAGACATGTATGAAACTGTAGGGGATATACTTATACAAGATGCTTTCCCTAATCTAAATGCAGAACAACGAGAGTTCCTACTAAGTGGTATTACACCACAAGAATGGAATGATACTTTTGGAGAATAAGAATGATACATTGGAAAACTAAAGAAGAGATGGGCGAAGGCTATCAACTTAATCAAGATGAACACAAGGATAATGAATACAATTATTTAGTTGTCATTGATGAGCATGAAACTAATACCATGAGAACAAAATATCTCATTAGAGATGTGTGGGATATGGATAAACTAGTAGACTTAAAAAATCACTTAGATGATATAATATTAGAGAGGAAAGACTAATGCGAAACACAAATAATTTTCAGAAGATTGCAGTAAAGAAGAAGCCTACCAAGACTTACAATAAAGATTGGAAGATTGCTCGGAAGCTGCAACGTAAAAGTAAACGAGTTATGCAGGAGAAAGTATATGCTTAGTAAAATAGAAGTTTCAGTAGACCAACTAGAGATTATCGTAGATGCTCTAGAGACAGAGTATCAATCATGGGAACAAAACTTAGGGGGTGATGATGAAGATTCATATGACCGACTACAGTATGAGATGAGTAAGGCTCTTATGATTAAGTTAGATAAACAATTAATACAACTAAGACTACTAGAACAGAAGAAGGAGTATGACAATGATATGTGCAAGTTTGTTTAATGGGTGTGGTGTAGGTGCATTAGCTATGCTACGTGCCAACTTACCCATCACTAAGTTTTACTATTCAGAGATAGACAAGTATGCCAACATAGTTATGGAAGCTAACTTTCCTGATGCTATACCTATAGGAGATGTAACCAAGGTTGATGCTAGTAGTTTCAATGATGACATAGATATTTTAATGGGTGGCTCGCCTTGTCAGGGATTTTCTTTTGCAGGACATCAGCTTAACTTTGATGACCCACGTAGTAAGTTATTCTTTGAGTTCATACGTATCAGAGATGATGTCAAGCCTAAGTATATACTCTTGGAGAATGTACGTATGGCTAAGAAATCACAAGATATCATATCTGAGTACATGGGATTTGAACCACAAGCTAAGAACTCTAAGTGGCTTAGTGGTCAGAATAGGTACAGACTTTATTGGTGGGGTAAGCTACAAGCTGATGGCACATACAAGCAGATGCCTATTGATGACATGATTGACAAGGGTATTACTATGCAAGACATACTAGAAGATGGCTATGCTACAGATGAAATGACTAGCCAAGATGGTAAGTCTCATTGTCTTACTGCTAGGTATAATGGTGCAGTATGGTGGAATAGTATTGAACGTAAGCAACGTACTATGGTACTGAAAGATAACCCTACCATGTCCAAAGATGGATTGATTAGGGTTGGTACTGCTGACCTCAAAGGGCATGACTCAATCAAGCGAGTGTATGCACAAGAAGGCAAAGCACCTACTCTTACTACCATGCAAGGTGGACACAGAGAACCAAAGGTTGCAGTATCAAAAGATATGTGGCGAAAGCTGACACCCCTAGAGTGTGAACGATTGCAGACATTACCTGACAACTACACCAATCATGTATCCAATTCGCAGAGATACAAGATGATTGGTAATGGGTGGACAGTTGATGTGATTGCACATATACTCAAGGGTATACAGTTAGATGAATGGTTTGATATGTATAACAACACAGAGGAGAGAGTATAATGAATGTAGATAATTACTATAAACAACTTGAAGGTTTTAGAATAAAGAGTTACTTAGGAGAAAGTAAAGATGGCTTTCCACAGTTTCATCTAACCAAGCCTAGATACAAAGATGTCAAGGTTGAGGTAAGTGCAGATGGAGAAGGTAACTATGGTGGTGTATTGTTCCTAAGTGAAATGGAGACTGCGTAATGGCTTTTGACCAAATGAATATTAAAGATATGTTGTGTGATATGTATGACATTCAACGTCAAGTTAAGCAAGCTAAGTTACTTGATAAGCCAAAAGATAATGATGGAACTATCTTTACAATTAAAGATTGTTTTGACAATGTTATTGGTCAATTAGAACAAGAACTTGAACGTAGAGGACAGGAGATAAACTAATGTTATTGGAATCAATGATATGCCTAGCACTCAACGTGTACCATGAGGCTAAGAATCAAAGTTTCATAGGGCAAGTGGCAGTCGCACAAGTTGTGATGAATAGGGTAAAGGATACACGATACCCTAACACAGTATGTGACGTAGTTAAGCAAGGTGCAACATATAAATGGAAGCCTGACTTTCCTATCAAGAATAGGTGTCAGTTCAGTTGGTACTGTGATGGCAAGAGTGACAAGCCTAAAGAACATCAGGCATGGAGAACTGCTATGCACATTGCTAATGGTGTATACAATGGACACTTAGATGACTTTGTTGAGGGTGCTACACACTACCATGCACACTATGTCAATCCTAGTTGGGCAGATACTAAGACGTATGTAACACGAATAGATGACCACATATTTTATAGATGGGAGATTAAAGATGAATAGATTTATTATAGAAAAAACACCAAAGGAGATATCTAAGTCTCTATGTGACCAACATGTAGTTAAGATGCCACTAGAAGAAGCACAGATGTTATGTACAACGCTATGGCATTATGTACCTGACTATGCAGAGGAGTATGACTTGTACAAACCTGTTCATCAGAAGCACCCATGCACATTGTGGGCAATGGAATGTCGCAAGAATTATGAGTGGGCATTTGGATTGTATCACTTCATGCTTGAGGAGTACACGAACAGATACAAGAAGGTGCATGGTGCGAGTAAACATTATGATGCTTTGAAGTTGGGTGCTAAGTTTGTGCCTGACACTACTAACTTTATCACACCACATCCACAATGTTTTAGTGGGCATGATGACTTGAAGACAGATGAGAACTTTCCTATCCAAGCATACAGAAGTTTTTATATTGTTGACAAGATGAAGTTTGCGAGGTACAAGTATACAGAGATACCTGAGTGGTTTGAAGAAGAAGATGAACACATAGCTTGTTATAGTTATCCTAACTGTGATGAAGCACCACTTGGATGTATCGTATCACAAGGCTCACAAGCAGAGTCATATGGACACAGATAAAGGAGAGATTTAAAAATGAAAATACATAGAGTAGTACAGATGTTAGGTGCAACAACAAGCACAGGTAAATTAGCAAGTGATATGTATGACTTAAACTATAAGACATATTATTCAGAAGCAGAGGGTAGAGATATACCTATATCACACATGGACTTTCAACATATGGTCAGAGCATTTGTGAAACAGAATGACGAAGACGTTAGGACTGATACACAAGAAGGTAAGATAAAAGAACAAGCAAAGTTCTATGATGATGTTGTTGAAAAGAACGACAAAATATATAGGAAAAAGATAAAGGAACTTGAGTTAGAAAACCAACGTCTTGTCCAACAACTTGAGCATGATGAAACTGTAGTACCTAGAGAAGCCTATCAAGTAATGTGGGATAACTGTAAAAAGTTAACTACACAGGTAGAAAACTTACAAGAAAGATGTAACACTAAAGATAATATCATGGAAAGTTTACGTGATAAATTATATGATGCATCATCTTTACAAGGGTGTTACTATACCTTTAGTGAAGTACCACAAGATGCAGAAGGTAATGCCTTTATCAAGAACTGTAGAAAGTATTTGAATAGAGATTCATATAAGATAAGAGTTAAAGGACAACACCTTAAACCTGAGTTATATGGAAAGGGTAGAGCATATCATGGTGCAAACATGGAAGATTCTACACACATGAGAGTTTATATTGACACAAAGAGAGGAGATGAGTAATGGCTAAAAAAACAAAAGAAATAAATAAAATACTCAATTTAACTAAACATCAAGCAAAACAGATACTAGATATGCTTGAGGATTTACGTAGTATCAATGCAAACACAGATGAAAAAGTTCCACTAGATTACGAACAGATATGCAAGCTAGATGGAATGGAGTTTCAACTTGCTAACATAGTAGGTGCTAAAGTTGAGTGCGAACATGGACATTATACAAGATGGAGTGGGTCTTATGAATATAAGACTTGACTTCTGTCTCAATATCTTATACAACACAATTATAAATCAGTTTAACAAGTTGTTAAGCTACAACAATAGAAAGGGAGAATAACTATGCCATTAGATATAGTACAAGACAAATTAATTAAATTAGATGATAACTTAAACTTCAAGGTAGCTTACGAGCCTACTAAGATGAGAGACCACAAGTATGTAGTCAGAGAAGATACAGGCGAGTACATGGGTATCGTTGGTAGTGGGTTCAAGTGTGCATCACACCCTGCATTTTTTAATGCTATGGAACAGGTTATACAAGACAATCGTGACTTCAAAGATTTATATGGTGCAGAGGTTAAACTAAGAAGTGCTAGAAATAATGCATGGTCACAGGTAGATATTACATTACCTAACGTGTCACATACTATAACGACACCTAAACATCAGACAGTTATTAATGAGAGAATCATAGGCTTACATGCCATAGATGGTTCATGCTCTAACCAAGCACATGTTGGTGCTATAGATACATACTGTTCTAATGGTCAGATTACAGGTGATTTTAAATCTGTGATGATGAAGAACACTAAAGGTTTCAACATAGATAACTTTATATGGGAACTTAAAAACTCTAAGAATACCTTTGATGCTAGACAAAGATATCTACAGTCTATGGCTGATACACCACTCAATGTAGATGGTAAGACTTTACTTGAGAAGATAATCAAGTCAGAGAAGTTAGCTAAGAAGATGTACGAGTTAGCTTGTGTAGAAATATCTAAGAGAGGTAAGAATGTGTTTGCATTATACTCTGCCTTCACAAACTATGCATCTTATGCTGATGAGAGAAATGGTTTTGCCTTACGAAACACAGGTAAGGATACTGTTGCACAATCTATGTGGGCAAGAGAGCAGAAGGTATCACAATGGGTATCATCACCTGAGTTCAAGTCGTTGATGGCAGCCTAAGATGAAGTTATCAAACTTAATAGATAAGTATTATTTATCCTTTGATTTCAAGAACTTACGGCAGGAAACTAAAGTACAATATCAATACTTTTTAACTGTCTTATCTGAGACAAAAATAGATAATGCTAAAAATTTAGGCAGTATCAAAATATCTGATATCACTACCAAGATGGCAAAGGTAGCATATGAGATGTGGTGTGAGAGGGGTATACATATGGCTAATCATGTAATGTCTGTAGCGAGAGTTGTATATAATTTTGCAATACATATGGAGCATTATAATATTAACCCCTTCACAAGTATCAAAAGGAAGACACCTGTAGCAAGAAAGGTGGTGTGGACAAAGGATAATGTCTGCACATTCCTTGACTATGCATATCAAGACTTTCATACAAGAAACATAGGCTTGATTGCACAGATGGCATATGAGTGGTGTCAAAGACTTGGAGATATGCGAGTAATAAAATGGGAGAACCTAGAGTTGGATAAAAATAAAATGCACATAGAACAATCTAAACGTAGGGCAGAAGTGTTTCTACCTATATCAGAGTCACTATGCGAGATGCTTACTCAGCAGAAACAAGATTATGGGTTTCAAGAGTATGTAGCACCCTGTACAAAGCCTTCTAAGGGGGTCTACAAGCCTTATTCTAAACATAGGCTACCTAAACTAGCTAGAGACATAATGAATGATGCAGGACTTCCTGTGGAGTTACGTCTGTCTGATCTAAGAAGAACAGGCACAACAGAGATGGTTGATGCAGGTGTTTCTATGGGTAATATTATGGCAGTCACAGGTCATACTAATCCTCAAAGTGTTAAGCCTTACATGAAGAATACACTAGCTAGTGCTAATCTTGCATTAAATTTAAGAAAAAGTTTGACGGATGTTTAAATCCATGCTACAAGACATTGTCATTGCCCAGAGGTACATACTATGAACAACATAAAAGAATACATAAAAGACTTAGATATATCTAACGGAGAGACACGAAGATTAAACTGTCCGTCTTGTAATGGTTATAAAACATTTACTGTTACAAACAATATGGGTAGTATACTATGGAACTGTTACAAAGTAACATGTGACATAAGTGGTAATAGTAAAGTCAGACTATCTGTAGATGATATTAAAAAGACTAGCATACAACAATCTGAAGTAGAATTTGTATTGCCTGATTATGTTGTACCTCACAGGTATAGAAGAGAGGTCATGGAGTTCTGTGAACTATGGGATTTAGATGTTGACACACTAGACTTACATTATGATGTAAAAGAAAAACGTGTTGTATTCCCTGTCACCCACAATGGTACTATCCTAGATGCAGTAGGCAGGTCTGTCACCAACCGATTACCTAAATGGAAAAGATATGGAAAAAGTGACTTGCCTTTTGTATATGGTTGTGGTAGTGTCGCAGTTGTTGTTGAGGATTGTGTCAGTGCTTCAGTTGTAGGTAGTGATGCATATGTTGGGGTAGCTGTGTTAGGTACATCATTATCTGAAGCTCATAAAGAGTATATGACACGATTCTCAACAGCTATTATAGCACTAGACCCTGATGCATTACCTAAGACACTATCTTTTGCTAAAGAGTTAAAAGCATACGTAAAGAATGTTTACGTACTGAAGTTAACAGATGATTTGAAATATAAGAATGATGTAGATATAATAAATTTAATGAACCTAACCCCAAAGGAGATATAATATGGAACTAGCACTATTAAGAAGTTTAATGGATAAAGAATTTTATTCAGAACACAGAGGAGCAAAATGTCCTGACAGACTATTCAGTAAGGATGCTCGTAAAATAAAGAACGCAATAGATACAGCAATGGATAGGTATGAAAGGACACTGACACCTGACGAGATTGAAGCCTTGTTTATGTCTAACAATCCTACACTAACTACTGCACAGAAGCAGGCATACTCTTCTCTGTTTGCTCAGGTAAGGAAAGAGACACCTCTAGGTGGTGATGTTGCACAAGAAGTGTTATCAAAACTATTTCAACAGGTGGTTGGAGAAGATGTTGCTAACTTAGGCTTTGAGTATGTAAATGGCTCACAGACAAGTCTAGAACCTCTGAGACGTTTGATTGAGCAACACAATGATGACTTTACACCTGACTTAAATGTGGAGTGGGATGACATGGACATAGAAACATTATTATCTAAGAATGATTTAGAAGCTAGATGGCATTTCAATATACCTGCTTTGACTAGGCAAGTGAGTGGAGTTAATGCAGGACACTTGATTGAGATAGGTGCTAGACCTAATACAGGTAAGACATCTTTTCATGCAAGTATGATTGCAGGACCTGAAGGTTTAGCACATCAGGGTGCTAATTGTATTGTTCTATGTAATGAAGAGGGTAGTCACAGAGTTGGTGCTAGATACTTAACTGCATCAACAGGTATGACTATGCAAGAGATAAAGGCAAATCCAACTAAGGCAAGAGACTTATATGAACCTGTCAAGGCAAAGATAAAAATTAAAGATGCTTCTAATCGTGATATGGCATGGGTTGAGAGTGTGTGTAAATCTTATAAACCTGATGTAGTCGTATTAGATATGGGAGATAAGTTTGCAAGGACAGGTGGTTTTGCTAGACCTGATGAAGCACTCAAAGCAAATGCTATCCATGCTCGTATGATCGCCAAGCAACATGAGTGTGCCGTATTTTATATGTCTCAACTATCTGCTGATGCAGAGGGTAAGATTATACTTAATCAAGCTATGATGGAAGGATCACGTACAGGAAAAGCTGCAGAAGCAGATTTAATGATACTAATTGCTAAGAATCCACCAAAGCAAGATAGTCCTGAAGAAGAAGAAGATTTACAAAGACATCTTAATGTTGTTAAGAATAAACTGACAGGGTGGCATGGTTCTAGAATATGCACACTCAACTATAAAATAGGGAGATATGAGGTATGAGTATTAAAGGAGATATTAGAGAAGATGGTAAAAGATTTGATGGTTTTACTTGGAGAGAAGTAGGATTAAATCATCACATGAATGAAAAGGGTTTAATTTTCTACAAAAGAAAATATAGAACTTTAAAAGGGTATTTAAAAACAGGTGGCAATATCGCTAAAATTAAAGGTAGTATACCTGATGTATCATCTATTGGTAAAGTAGTAACACTACTGTACGATCAACAACCCAATGGATATATATATGCTATTACAAATCCTGCTTGGGAAGGTTGGGTAAAAATAGGTATGGCAGTAGATGCAAAAGACAGATGTAACTCTTATCAAACCTCTAGTCCTTTTCGTGATTATAAAATAGAAATATCTGTTGCTGTTGAAGATAGAAGAAAATCAGAAATACTAGCACATAAAAAAGCTAAAAAAATAGCTAGACAAACTGTAGGTGAATGGTTTAGTATGCCTATAGAAGAAGTAAAAAGTATAATACAGGAGTTGAAATGAAACTAACACTTGACGTAGAAAATACAGTCACTAAGAGGGATGGCAAGATGCACCTTGATCCTTTTGAACCTACCAATAAATTAGTTATGGTGGGTTGTCTAACGGATACAGGTAAGGAGTATTTATTCAGAGATAACTTTGATGGAGTACAAGAACTGCTAGATCAAGCTACCATACTTATTGGTCACAATATATCTTACGACTTAATGTGGTTATGGGAATGTGGTTTTAAGTATGAAGGTAGTGTGTTTGACACTATGTTAGCAGAGTACGTGCTACAGAGGGGTATAAAGAAACCTCTGTCACTAGAAGCATGTGCAGAAAGATATGACTTAGATACAAAGAAGCAGGACACACTGAAGGAATACTTTAAGAAAGACATGGGAGTTGACGAGATACCACCTGAAGAACTGTCTGAGTATCTTTCAGCAGACTTACATGCTACACAGCAACTATCTGATGAATTATACAGAAAACTAAATACTGTAGAGTATAGTAGTCTAATGGAAACAGTAGTGCTTAGTAACAGTGTATCAATAGTATTGGCTAAGATATACTCAAGAGGGTTTGCTGTTAATCTAAGTAAACTAGAAGAAGTTCGTTCTGAGTTTGAGAAAGAAAAGATTGAGACAGAGAAGAGACTACGTTTACAAGTGTCTAATCTAATGGGTGACACATCTATTAATTTAAATAGTCCTGAGCAAATGTCTTGGGTTATATATAGTCGTAAACCTAAAGAAAAAACAACATGGTTGAATCACTTTCATCCTTATATGAATAAGGCAGACTTGGTACGTAAAATAAATGAACAGTCAGACATAGTATATAAAACTACAGCAGTTAGATGCTCTCATTGTTATGGAACAGGCAGACTTAGAAAGATAAAGAAAGATGGAACACCCTATATTAATCAGCCTAAGTGTGATAAATGTGAGGGTAGTGGTTATATATTTAAACCATCTAATAATGTAGCAGGTTTTAAGTTCAATCCACCAACTGCTAAATGGGTTACTGCTAATGGTTTTAGTGTTAATAAAAATATGTTAGCCATACTACAGCGATCAGCTAGGAATACAAATAGACAGGATGCTTATAACTTCTTAACTGATCTACAAAGAGTATCAGCATTAGATACTTACCTGTCCTCTTTTGTAGAGGGTATAAATATATATGTAAAACCTGACAAGAAACTACATGTTAGACTATTACAACACAGAACTTCTACAGGCAGATTCAGTGGTGCAGACCCAAACATGCAGAATATGCCTAGAGGTGGTACATTCCCTGTCAAGAGGGTTTTTGTATCAAGATGGCAAGGGGGAAAGATACTTGAAGCTGACTTTGCTCAATTAGAGTTTAGGGCAGCGGCTTTCCTATCACAAGATAAAACAGCAATGAAGGAGATTGAAGATGGATTTGATGTACATGCATACACTGCTTCTGTCATTACGGAATCAGGTCAGAAGACTACTAGGCAAGAAGCAAAAGCTCATACCTTTGCACCCCTCTATGGAGCAACAGGATTTGGGAGAACGACTGCTGAAGCAAAATATTATGAACAGTTCACAGAAAAGTATCAAGGTATCAAGCTATGGCACACCAGATTGGCTAAAGAAGCTCTAGATAAAAGAATGATTACTACACCATCAGGCAGACAGTTTGCTTTCCCTGATGTAGAACGAAGAAGAAACGGCACTGTTAGTCACTTTACACAGATAAAGAATTATCCTGTACAGTCATTTGCTACTGCTGATATAGTTCCCTTAGTACTAATACACATGGAGAACTTGTTATCTACGCACAAGTCTTGTATAGTTAATTCTGTGCATGATTCTGTGGTAGTTGATATACACCCTGAAGAAGTAGATCAGGTTTTATATATAATTAAGAAACTTAATAATGATCTGCAAAGTATTATTGAACAGCAGTTTAAGATTGAGTTTAATGTGCCACTATTACTTGAAGCAAAAATAGGTGATAATTGGCTTGACACTAAAGATGTTGCGTGATATAACTACGGAACTTATGTAAACAGAAAGGAAATTTAATGACAGAAATAATGACAATAGATACTAATAACTACAATGCTATGGCTAAAGCTATGGGTATTGCAGGAGAAGGTACTACTACACCTAAAAAGAGTAACAATCTTAATAGGTTAAGAATATGGCACTCACCATTAATGGGTTACGAAGAAGTTAATGGTAAGAATAAAAAGACTGAGATAATAGAAGGTGGATCATATCGTCTAGAAGTATTAGACGGAGATAAGTCTACATTTTATTATGCTAATGAGATGTCAGTCAGACCTTTTATGCAACGATTTATGTATAGAAGATATGTAGCTAATACCAATGCCAAGCAGGGTGAACCAAAAGGAACTTATCAAAGAACTATTATGGCAGACAGCCTTAATATGGATTTAAAAGATAACACAGGTAAGTTTAATTGTGGTAAACCTACAGGTTATGTAAAGGACTTCAAGGCATTACCATCTGATATGCAGGACTTAATACGACAGATTAAGAGAGTTAGAGTTGTGTTTGGTACTGTTCAACTAGTAGGTGCAAAGGATTCAAATGGAGATGATGTCTCTTTAGAATCACTTCCTTTTATATGGGAGATAGATAATAAGGATGCCTATAAGACAGTAGGAGATCAGTTTACTGCGTTCTCAAAGAAGCAGAGACTACCTCTACAGCATAATATTTACTTTGACAAGACAGAGGAAAATCCTTTACCAAATGGTAGTTCTTTCTATACACCTGTAGCCAAAATAGATATGACTAAAGCCTTAGATATTAGTAACGAAGATCAAAAGCTATTCTCTGATTTTATGGATTGGGTCAAGAACTTTAATGACTACATATATAAAGATTGGGATGAGAAGGCTTATGCTAATCAGAAAGAATCTTCTCAAGAAGACATTGAAACTGTTGAGCAGTTTATTGATGTTGAATTAGAAGAAGGAGCAGCCTAATGAATCACCCTGCTGAACTGCTAGTGCATCAATATATGACGGATGCTATAAATGGTAAATCTACTATGTCTGAGGAAGTAATTGAACAAGTAGGTAACGATGTAAAGGAAGCACTTAGGAAGCAGTTTGGTGGGGGAGTCAAACGAGGTGACTTCCGATTGCGTATGTCCAACTTAGGCAGACCTACCTGTCAACTGTGGTTTGATAAAAACAAGCCTGAAGAAGCATCTAGTAAACCAAATAACTTTATGATGAACATGATGTTAGGAGATATTGTTGAAGCAGTATTTAAAGGTTTACTAAAAAGTGCAGGAGTTAAGTATGAAGAACCTGAAAACGTGACCCTAGACTTGGGAGACACCAAAATAGCAGGTACATATGACTTAGTTCTAGATGGTGCAGTTGATGATGTTAAGTCAGCTTCAGGTTGGTCATACGACAACAAGTTTGTTGACTATGAAACTCTGAGAGAAGGAGATGCATTTGGTTATGTTAGTCAATTAGTTGGTTATGCAAAAGCTGCCAAGAAAAAGATTGGTGGTTGGTGGGTAGTCAACAAAGCTAATGGTGCATTTAAATATGTGTCAGCACAAAATGCTGATGCAGATTATGAGATGAAGAAGATAAGAGCAACAGTAGAGACAGTAAACGAAAATAAGTTTGCTCGTTGCTTTGAACCTATTGAAGAAACATTTAGAGGTAAGCCTACAGGTAATAAAATACTAGGAGTTAACTGTAGTTTTTGTTCATACAAAGAGTCCTGTTGGGATAACCTACAACAGTTACCCTCTGTGATGTCTAAAGCACAGTTTCCTAAAGTTGTAAACTATGTAGAATTAAATGTCTCCTCATAAAATAAGAAGAGAAGCAATAAAATATGGGTATAGGAGTGGTTTAGAGCATAAGATAGCAGAGTATCTTACCCTACTAAAGCATAAATATGAATATGAAAGCATTAAAATAGAGTGGGAAGACTTAACTTATCGCACCTATACCCCTGATTTTATTTTAAAAAATGGTATAATAATAGAAACTAAAGGTAGATTTCTAACAGCAGATAGAAAAAAACATCTATGTATAAAAAAACAACAACCAAGTCTTGACATTAGGTTTGTTTTCACTAATAGTAGAAGTAAATTAAGTAAAGGAGCAAAATCAACCTACGGAGAATGGTGCATAAAACATGGTTTTAGATACTATGATAGGATCATACCTGAAGATTGGTTAAAAGAAAAAGGAAAAAACAAGCACCCTAAATTCATAAAGTTTTTAGGTACAAAAATAAGGAGATAATAGAATGATAAAAAATATGTTTGATAGAAGACCTGAGTGTTGTTACATAGAACTACAACCTAACTTAACAAAAGACAATAAATGGACAGGACAAGTAGAAGTCAATATATTGACATCACGTAATAACCCTATGGACACAGAATCTAGGAATGACTTATTACATTTGTGCCAACTTACAGCGAGTACTGTGGCTTTAATGGAACAAGATTATGAATTAGTTGATAGACTAGAGGAGTTTGTTAACGAAAAAGATGAATATACACCTGATTATGACAATAAAAAGGTTGACATTGTACACGGAGAAGATAATATAGTACACCTATCGTTTACTACGGAAACTAAAGGGAAAGCATAATGGAAAGGTATGGTGATTATATGGCAAGAAGAATGAACGAGGAAGCTAAAAAGGATATGGTTAATAGTCCTGAGCATTACAATAAAGCAGGCATTGAGACTATTGATGCTTTAGAAGCTATGTTAACTAATGGGTTTGATTATTACCTACAAGGTAACATAGTTAAGTACCTATGGAGATACAGGTATAAGAATGGTGTTGAAGATTTAAAGAAAGCACAATGGTATCTCAATAAATTAATTGAGGTCTACGATGATAAAAGTTAAAATGATGTTAACTTTACATGTAGACGAAGAGGAATATCCTATACCTGCCGATCAAAATGTGGCAGAGGAATTAGAGACAAGTATGACAGAATTTATATATGATATAGGTGGTGTTAAAATAAAAAATATTAGAACTTTACAGGAGACATAAATGATACGAAATTACTTACCGACTGATTATCAGAACTTCATAGCACTCTCTCGCTATGCAAGGTGGAAAGAAGATGAACAACGCAGAGAGAATTGGAGTGAGACTGTAGATAGGTACTTTGACTATATGAGCAACCATCTTAAAAATAATCATTCTTATACTATTACAAAAGCTCTTAAAGAGAAATTGACAGATCAAATAATGTCTCTAGGTATTATGCCTAGTATGAGAGCCTTAATGACTTCAGGACCTGCATTAGACAGATGTCATGTAGGTGGTTATAACTGTAGCTACATACCTGTGGATAGTCCACGTTCATTTGATGAATGTATGTATATACTTATGTGTGGTACAGGTGTAGGTTTCTCTGTTGAAAGAGAGAATGTTGACAAGCTACCCATAGTCAATGAACACTTTGAGGACAGCACTACTATCATCACTGTAGGTGACAG
>Ga0208669_1000274_pt1 | contig 20964 bp, 6 predicted proteins | sample 21_taG_FD_184095 | JGI IMG/M metagenome (GOLD analysis project Ga0208669, IMG submission 184095) | Marine viral communities from the Subarctic Pacific Ocean - 21_ETSP_OMZ_AT15319 metaG (SPAdes) (version 2) | ecosystem: Environmental > Aquatic > Marine > Oceanic | place: Pacific Ocean | collected...
CGACTCAATGGGTACGCTAGAAGAAATGGTTGTTCATAAATACGCTGAGGAGGCGATGTATAAGTGTATAGCATACGCTGTGGTCGCTAGTTTAATAAACATGCCAGAGTATATAGTTAGAAGGCTTAAAAAAGAAAGGTTTGCAGCGGTTAGAACAGCTAAGCTAAGACTGTCAAATTTAAAAACAGAAGAATTAACTCAAATACTTAGAGGTAAATCTAAACAAATAAAACACTAGTATATGCCGGAGATTAAAAACAATTTCACGTCAGGGAAAATGAACAAAGACCTTGATGAGAGATTATTGCCTAAAAATGAATATAGAGACGCGCTAAATATTGATATTGCTACAACAGAAGGTAGTGATATTGGTTCTGCGCAAAACTCTTATGGTAATGTAAAAATCTCAACAATAGGTATAGCCGGTTCAAAATGTATAGGTAGTATATTAAATCCAGAAAACCAAAAAATAATATGGTTTGTTTCTGGTACATCTCAAGATGTTATAGCAGAATATGACCAGTCTACACAGCAAGTAGAAGCTATTTTAGTAGATAATCATGGTGGTAATCCTTCGTTTTTAAATTTTAGAGTTCAAAATGGTGCTAGAACTGCGGAAGATAATTTAATAACAGGTATAAATGTTATTGATGGTATGTTGTTTTTTACTGATGGACAAAACGAACCTAAAAAAATAAATATTGACAGATTTAAAATTGGTGTAGATGACACTAATCCTTTTACAACTACAAATAAATTTGTTGATTCTGATAATATAAAGTCTAGCGATAATGTTTTAGAAGAACACATAACAGTTATAAAGCAATACCCTTTAGATGCTCCAACCTTAAAGCTGTATAGAGACATTGCTGGAACTGGAGATCCAAGCACGTCAACACTTACAATTCCAGAAAACACAACAAGAACTTCTTGGGGTACTCCATTTGGAGCTGGTACTACTGATTCAGTAGAGTATTATAACGAGGTGTGGACTAGAACTGTTGATGGTGCTGTAAGCTCAACAACAATAAACTTTAACCAATCTGACGACGGTGGTAATGTTCAAGGTAGTGCTAGATGGAACAATGTTGTTGTGGGTATGACACTTTGTCAAGAAAATGGTTTTGCAATAAAAAATTCATCAAACCAACCTATTGGTATAACAGCTATAGACGCAAGTGCGAATAGTGGTGGTGGTAGTATAACTCTTAGCTCTGCGCCTGGGTCAACAATAGCTAATAATACAAAAGTAGGTTTTAGATGGGCTTTATCGCCACATAGAAATTTTAGTTTCTGGACTTATATAGATGTAAATGGAGATAGGCAAGTAAAACCAGCTGGTACAACCTCTAACAGTGTTTTAATAGACGAGCTTGAAAATACAGTATTTGATAACAAAGGTAATACCATTAGATTACAACAACTTGCTTTTACGCCTAGGCCTAATTTTGTAGAAAATGACGTTGTTGTTTTAACTGTACCAAACACTTTGACTACTGATGACGATTCAGATGAGATTAAAGTTAGAATAAGATTACTAGAAGAGGTTACTACGGGCCCTGTAGTGTCTAATAGTTATAGAAAAGTATTTGATTTTAAAATATTATCAATAGACGAGTCTATAAAACAAATGCAAACCTCTGATTTAACTAATTGGGAAGTAAAAAGAGAAACAAGCACATCTATATTTGAAGAAAAATTTCCAAGATTTGCGTATAGGTGGAAATATGTTGATGGCGAGTACTCTGCTATCTCTGCTTTTTCTGAAGTAGCGTTTTTACCGACAGAAGAGGGTTATAATTTTGATGCTTCTTTAGGAACAAATACAAATATAATAAACACGGTTAGTAAAGTAGAAATAACTGATTTTGTGGAGACACCTAAAGATGTTTTGTCTTTAGATGTTTTAATAAAATTTTCTGACAGCGCTAGCGTTTATAAATATAAAACAATAAACAGCACGGATTTAGAGACTTTAACTACGGTTGAGGTTACATCTGATCAGATACACGCAATGTTACCTAGCAACCAACTACTAAGACCTTACGACAATGTTCCTAAAAAAGCAAAAGCTCAAGAAATAACCGCTAACAGACTTTTGTACGCTAATTATACAAACCAATATAACATAGATGAAGAACCTAGGTTTTCTTTAACAGTAGAGTCAAACCTAATGAACACTATAACGGCTCAAAAATCTGTAAAGTCTTTACGTACGTATCAGCTTGGAGCTTCTCTTTTAGATCAATATGGTAGACAAACACCTATATTTTCTCAAGCAGACTCTTGCTCTGCAATACTTACACAAGAAGAGTCTTTTACTGCAAACAATTTTTTTGTTAAACAAAACTTTTTATTTCCTGATTGGGCTACTCATTTAAAGTATTATATAAAAGAGCCTAAAGGAGAGTATTACAATATTACTATGGATAGAATATACGAAAGTGATACTGAAGAGTTTTGCTGGGTGTCTTTTCCATCTAGTGATGTTAACAAGGTTTCTGAGGGTGATGAAATAGTATTGAAAAAAAGGCATGATGGTGGTTCACCTTTTATAGTGCCAAAAACAGTTTCTTATAAAGTTATAGCAAAAGCAACAGCAGCTCCCGAAGCTATAAAAAATAGAAAAAAGTTTGTAGGAAGACTAGAAAATCAATTATTTGGCTCTTACGCAGACGCTACCACAGGTTATCCAATAAAAGGCGGTGTAACAGTTAGAATAAGGGGTAATGGTGGTATAAACAACAACGATGCTTTAAAAAACATGGCAGACTCTACGTCTACAAATAGATATATTAGAATAGGATCGTACTTGTTAAATACAATTTCTAATTATTACGAAATAGAGTCAATAATAAAAGTTGACGCTGGAGACGGTCAAACTTTAGGTAGTCCTGATGGGGATTTTACAGACGCTGTTGATTACTGGGAAATATTATTATCAAAACCATTTGATAATGACATAAACTTTGTAAAAGGCGCTCCTGGAAGTAGTACTAGAACAGAGTATTTTGAATTATGGGAAGAAAAAGTAAAAGAATTTGACGAAGAGTTTCAGGGTAGATTTTTTGTAAAAATACTAAAAGATGATTATTTAACAGATTTTGTTACAACTGTTTTTGGGTCTGATGGCTTGAACTATGGTATAAAGTCTACACAAGATATGTACTGGATTCAAAATGTTTATTCTTCTGACGATGCCAACGATGAAACTGGTCAAGCTGGCAATAGTGCTGATAACAACGCGTTAGGTTACGAAGATGCCGACTATTTACAGTCAGTGTACACTTTTCCAAGTGAAATAACTCAAACTGTAAATGGGGCAATAACTAATGATGATGAAATAACTTTAGATGCCGTTGGTACAATACAAGACGGCGCTACAGTAACCCGCGCTGATGGCTCACAAATAGGTTCTGGTATTAGACATGCTGTAGTAGTTTCTGTAACTGGTTTAGTGGTAAAAATTAACAAAAATGCAGACTTTGCAGATGGAGAAACTTTAAAATTTTCTATTGTAGAAAGAATAACTCAAGATCCTCATTTGTACATACAAAATGGTAGCGATGCCATTGGAGCGCCAGATGTTAACGGTGTTGTTTATAAAAACTGGCACTTTTTAGGGGCTTCAGACAATAGAGTTATAGTTCCTTCTTTAAAAAACGGTGGTAAGTACAAGGGACCGCAAAGATACGCTATTGACCAGGCGTGGTCATGGAAACAAAACTCTTATGGCGATGTGTTTGGCCCTGAAAATGGCGTGGGAAAGCAAATGGGTGTTGGTTTTAAAGTTGGATCAAGAGAAGTAAATTTTAGGTTGTTTAATTTAGGCCCAGGGTATAAGTTTAGCTCTGCATCAAAAACAAGCTCTGATGGATATATATTTCACGATCACAAAGGAGGTCCTGACAGAAAATTTATTACAGAAAACTTTACGTTATACCAGGCTTTAGGTAGAAAAGGAATGCAGTTTAGATGGACAGATGATCCTACAGAAACTGTCTACACTGTTGAAAAGTCTGAGTTAATTGATGTAAACAACTACACGAACGTTGGTGGTAATGGAAATAATAACGGTGATTCAGACTTTGACTCAAGAGAAAACCAAGGTATAAAATGGCGTTTAAAACTAGATAAAGCGGTTACGTGGTCTCCAACTCAACAATACTACCCTGAAGATGGTACTAACGTAGCAAACCCAGGTAAAATAATACCTTACTATGGTCCAAAACAAACTGGTTTACCAACAAACGCTTCTGAGTTACAAATTTTAGAACCTATAAGATCTAAACAAAGCTTTAATAGCTTTAGCCCTGCAGTTTTTGAAGTGCAACCCAAGGAAAGTAGTGATTTAAATCTTTACTATGAAACACCAAAATCTGTTTTAATACTAAAAGATGATATGTACATCGAAAGAAATGTGCAAAAACCTAATGGTGCTATAGATAGTAATGTGTTTGTTGCCGATGCTCAAATAGTGCTTTTAAACAGTGATTTAATGGATCCAGGTTTTTATATAAAAGGTAACTCTCCTTACAACGAACAAGTTAAACATGTTGAAGAAGGTTCTTATGTTACAATATATAGTAAGGATGTTAATGGTAATACTAAGTTTTCTCAAAAATTACTAATAGTAAACAGCGTTGCAGCACCAGGAACAGTAACAAGAAACGTAAACGACGGGTCAAGTCACACTGGTACTGCTAGAAATAATTTTTACTATAAAATACCTTTAAACTGGTTTAATTGTTATAGTTATGGAAACGGTGTTGAGTCTAATAGAATAAAAGACGCTTTTAACGAGCCAACAATAGATAACGGACCTAGAGTATCTACTACTTTTATGGGTCAATATGAAGAAGAAACAAAACCTAATGGAATAATATTTTCAGGAATATATAATGGTAATGGTTCTGTAAACAACTTGAATCAGTTTATAATGGCAGAGAATATAACAAAAGATTTAAATCCTTCTTATGGCTCTATACAAAAACTTTTTACAAGAAATACAAATGTTATATCTTTTTGCGAAAACAAAACGTTAAAAATATTAGCAAATAAAGACGCTATATTTAACGCAGACGGAAATCCTCAACTTATTGCAAACGAAAATGTACTAGGACAAACAATACCTTTTGCTGGCGAGTTTGGTATATCTAAAAACCCAGAGTCTTTTGCTAGTTACGGCTATAGAGTTTATTATACAGACAAAAACAGAAATGCTGTTTTAAGATTATCTGGTGATGGTATAACAAATATATCTGATAAAGGTATGTCTACGTTTTTTAAAGAAAACTTATCTAACGCTGATACCATAGTTGGTAGTTACGACGAAGATAAAGATACTTATAATTTAACATTAAATTCAAAAACTATTAGTTTTTCAGAAAGTGTAAACGGGTGGACTAGTTTAAAATCTTTTATACCAGAAAATGGCTTTTCTGTTAGTGGCGATTACTACACCGTTAAAAATGGAGAGCTCTACCAACACAACGAAAATTTATTAAGAAATTATTTTTATGGTGTTCAATATCAGTCTTCTATAAAGTTTATTTTTAATGACGAACCAGCTTTGATAAAAAACTTTAACACTCTAAACTATGAAGGCACCACGTCAAGGGTTTATGACAATCAAGAAGATGACGTTGTACTAACTACAAACGGTTGGTATGCTAACTCTATAGAAACAAATGATCAGTCTGGTCAAATTATACAGTTTAAAGAAAAAGAAGATAAATGGTTTAATAATATAATAGGCTTAGAAACAACTGATGCTAATGTAGACACAAGTGAATTCACTATGCAAGGACTAGGTACAGTACCTACAAGTGGTGTTTCAGTTGGCGACGGGGTACATTCAACTAGATACACTCACACTGTTTTTGCATACGCACCAGAATCTCCTGATCCAACCGTAACTTTAGTTGGTGGTATTTTTGGGCGCAGTAATCAAAACTCTTACCCTACAAGCGAAAGTGGTAATCCTAGCGCTATAGGAGAAACACATGTAAATTCAGGGTTTACAGTTAACGCAGCAAATAAAATTACAGGTACAGCTGTTGCTGGGCTTCGTTACTTAAGAAACATATGTGAAGATTTAATACCAGGCGAAACATATACTATAACTGCAGATGTTACAATATCTTCTAACAATAACAATAAAACGTTAGGTTTTGGAGGAGCTGGCTTGCCAGTGGCAGAAGCTAGAATATCTACCACAGGGGTAATATCTCACACGTGGACAGCCACAGGTTCTAACGTTTACTTATTTAAAGGTAGAAATATAGCTTGTGTAATTGATAATATATCTATAATGGTAACACCTCAAGAACAACCAAGGCACCCTAAGTTTAGAATAAACACATCGCCTAACGATGCTACAATTACTACATTTAAAACGTCTGTAACAAACGCGGCTGACACATTAATAAATAACGATGCTTATAATGGTGGTAATGATCAAGTTGCTTTTTACGCACACCCTTTAATTGTAAACGGCGCTAAATGGGCTGTTCAAGCAAGTGGCATAACAGTAACAACACCTTCAGATCCCTTAAATTTAATGAGAGCCGTAACAAAAGAAGACGGTTATATAAACAGTGGTGTTTGGACAGCGAGTAACGCACATCAAGGATTACACACTAATGTTGTTAGAGTTAAAATAGGTGTTGTGGGTACAATGCCGTCGTGGAACATAGACTCAGTATTAAAATTTGTAGTAGTACCAACTTTAACTCAATCATAATATGGCAGGAACAATAAAAACATCAACTTTAAATTGTACAGAAAACGCTGTATCTACATACTCTTTAGCTGGAGTTCCACTTACAACAGCCACTTTGTTTACTAAAACATTTACAGCTTCTACTGGTCATATTTTTACAAAAGCACCTTCTATTAACCTAAACAGTGTTGTTAATAAAAACAGTTATTCAATAACTATTAATGACACAGGTAGTATAGCTGGTGGTAACTTAACTGTTAGATCATTTGTTGTAAAATATAAATACCCATTAAAACAAGTTCAAAACGACACTATAAGTTTTGTAGCTAGAGCAGAATTAGACATAGCAAATTCTGTAGGTAAAATATACAACTTTATACTTAATAAAAATTGGGTGGCGGCGTCGGGTGAAACAAGATTACTTTCTGTTTTTGGTGATGAAAGCGATGCAAACAACGCGGCAGCAACATTTACTCTTGACTTTAAACAAGGCAGTACCTCAGTGAGAGTTTCTCCAACAGGTGTTTCTGGCTCTGGAACCGTAACAATTCCTACTGGTGGAAGATATGACGAAAATTTAGTTTTTCCTCAAGTTACATCTAACAAGACTTACACTGTTATACTAACACAAATAGCAAATAATTCTTTTTTAACACTACCAACTCCCAAAACAATAACTATACCACAATACATAGACCCTACTATAACTATTAACGCCACGCAGTCTTCAAGTAAGTTTATAACAACAAACGCAGCTACTATTACACACACTGACTCACCGTTTTCAAGTAGAGCAAAAGAAATAGATATAGACTGGCGTGTAACATCTCAATCTTCATCAGTGCCAATGAAATATGTTGGAGCGTTTAACTACAACGATTTTAGCGCTGATATAGTAAACAGTAATGGTATTTTGGGTTTTACTGATGGTACAAAGTTAATATACAACAACTTAGTTGTTGAAATATACCCAGTACAAACAGCTGTTACAGCTGGTGCAACAACTGGAACTGCAATAACCTTAACTGGTATAAACAGCAGTATATTAAAAGGTATGCGAGTTACTGGTAGTGGTATAACTCATACTGGGGCAAACTCCACGCTTGTAACCGCAGTAAGTGGAACTTCTGTAACACTAAGCAAAAGTAGCACTATAGCTAGTGGCACAACACTAACGTTTCACCCTATGGCACATATTACAGGTTCTGTTACGTTTAAAAAATTAGGTTTTAATAACCAAACAAGTGGTTTAGTTGTTGATAATATAATAGACTTTAACCAACCACCGGTTCCTACCTTTACGGGTATTGTCAGTATAAGCGCTGAGGAAGCTGGTAGTTTCACTGGTATGACGCCTACGGCAACTGACGCTGAAAGTGACACACTGACGTTTAAAGTTACAGTAATGCCTCAACATGGTACATTTAAATACACGGACACACAAAACAACTTGCAAACCATAAATTGTGCCGGTCAAACATTAACTAGTAACAACACTTTACACGCTACAACTAAGCTTTTACAATATAAACCAGCTGATGGAAACAGTAGCAACACTTCTTTCCAATACACGGTTGAAGACCCACACAACACTGCCGTAGCAACGACAATAACACTTAACATAGCTGCCGGATAAAACAAATAAACATGCCTAGAATAGATATAAAACTACCTTTACCATTAAATCCTTCGTTAACAGCAAAAGTAGCTACGGTTGCTACTGACACTGAAGATACTCCAGACACTGGTGCTTGGGATGTTATATACTTTTGTAAAGTAAATTTTTCTACAGGTAAACAAATAGGTGATGTAGTTAGGTTAGGTGAGTGTATAGCATTGACAAATCCTAGCGCTGAAGATGAGCTAACAACATATACTATAGGAGTGCAAACAACTGGAACAGAATTACTACCTGTTGCTGGTGATTACGTATTCTTTGGTAAAGATACAAAGATAAATACCTCTGGTGTTAGAGGTTACTATGCAGAAGTTGAAATGAAGAACGATTCAAACTCACAAGCTGAGTTGTTTTCAGTAGGTGCAGAAATAAGCGCTAGTAGTAAATAAGACAAAATAAGTGTAATTATAACTAATAATAAAAGAAAAAAAATATGCCATTACCATTAGCAGCAATGTTAATCCCTGGAGCTTTAACCGCAATTGGTGGTTTGATGGGTGGAAAAGCCCGTAGAAGAGAGCAAAGACGAGCAAGGGAAGAATACAACGCAAGAAAAAAAGATTATCAAAACATGTCATTTAGCAATCCTTATGCTAACATGAGTAACGTTTATGAAAATTTACAAGTAAACACAAAGCAAGCAGACTTTATGAAAGAACAACAAATGCAAGGTTCTGCAAATGTTATGGATGCTTTAAGTGGTGCTGCTGGTAGCTCTGGTATTGCTGGTTTAGCCCAAAGCGTTTTAAACGCTAACACACAAGCTGCTCAGCAGTCTTCAATTTCAATTGGTCAACAAGAACAAGCTAACCAACAAGCCATGTTAGGTGAAAGATCTAGGTTACAAGGTTTAGACAGAGAGGGCCAACAATACGTAGAAGAACAAGAGAACGCAAGAACACAAACTTTACTAGGTATGTCACAGACTAGATACAGAGAAGCTAACGCCGCTAGACAAGCCGCTAGAAATCAAATAATGTCTGGTATTGGACAAATGGGTAGTGGTTTAATGGCTGGCGTAGACGCTGGTATGCATAAAAACAACTTTTTTACAGGAAAAACTCCCTAAATAATATGGCACAAACAAACAACTTAAATGCAATGCTTATAGCTGGTGAATCTGGCTTAAGTGAAAACATGTCTTTTAGGACAGATTTAATATCTAATCCTATAATGGAACGCATGTCTAGAACTTTAGAAAGTAACACTGAAAAAGCAAAAGCAATAACAGCTAATATAAACAAAGCAACTGAAAAAGTTGATGATAAAACTGGTGAAATAGTTAAAGATATTACAGATAATAAAATAAGAAACGTAGTTTATAGACTTGCCGCTGGTTTTAAAAGTATGTTTGCAGCTTCTGGAGGTGAAGGTGAAGACGTTATTATGGGTGAATACCAACAAGTTGAAACTGCAACAAATAATTTATTAGACGATAAAAAAGATTTTCAACAAAACAGAGATGGTAATAATTATTCCGCTGGTTCAAGCGTAAGAACTTACGATGCTAACGAAAGTGTGCACGGTGGTAATTATATAGGAGAGCCTGTGTATAACAGCCAAACAAATCAAATGATGTTTTTAGTCCCAATACCACAAGGTGATTATGGTTCAACAACCGGCACTTTAGATGCTGATTATAATTCGTATGTTGATGAAATGAAATCAATGCAAGAGGATTTTAACAAAAGCGAGAGAATACGTATTGCTAAAGAAAACAAAAAAAGAATAATGAGGGGGCAAGAACCCATACCATTGGCAGAAATAATTGCAAATCAGGAGGCTACACCTTTAGATGAGGGAATATTAACCAAAGACCAGTGGTTATTACAACAACAAGGTGTTGATAGTGGTGACAACGAAACCGAATTACAAGCTGGTAGAGACGGTTATATGTGGGTTGATTTAGATTATTTAAACAAAGATGTTGTATTAAAAGATGCCGAATTAATGACGGCTTTTGAAGAAGGCTTTGATGATATTTACAACACTGGATCAAGCAATAAAAATGTAAAAAGAAATAGCAATGGAGATGTTGCTATTGATGGTATTGATTTAAACGAGCTTACTAACAACAAGGAAACTTTGATAACTATGGCTTGGGATAATTATGCTAAAGACGGTGGCACTACTTTTTACGAAGACTTTGCTGATAAAAACCCAGATGCCAATAGAAACTGGATGAAAGTTGACCACCCAGATTTTGATCAAAAAAGATTAAAAGAGGAGGTAATGAAATTTTATCAAAACAAAATAAACAAAAAATACGAGTCTGGAGTTGCTGACTATAAAAATACTACGCAAGGAGGCATAAAAGTTGAGCAAATAGACAACATGGTTGACAATGCTTTTAAAACCGTTATAACGTCTACTGAGGGTGAAGGAGAAACAGACACTGTAGTAGATTTTTCTATGTTAAGAACGGATAGAAAGAAAGTTGATTTAAGTGACGATGGTGGAATGTATGAAGTTTTATCTTGGGAAAATGGCGATTGGGTTGTAATGGAAGAGTTTCCAAAAGATACAGACCCAGACATACTTAAAAAATATTTTAAAGTAGCATTTGGAGGTAGTTTAAATTAAAAATTATATTTAATGTCTGAAATTAATTACGACAAGTATTTAGAAAACGAAAATGTACAGTGGTTTCTTCATAATTTAATGGAGCACGAAGCTGACAAGACTTCAGACGGAAACATAAATTATGGAGGCTTTAACCAAGGTGGTAGTAATTCTACCGCTTTTGGTTTTGCTCAATTTACAGGCATTACAAGAAATGAAATTTTAGAAAAATACAAAGTAGACGCTTGGTCAAATGACTTAAACAGTCAATTTAAAGCAACATTAGCGCTACTACATATGGATGGTGACTTAGACAACGTTGCGAGTGGAGATTTTGAATCTGTGTTTGGAAAGTCATCTCTTAAAACAAACAAAGATAACCAAATGGTTGGCGGTTCTCGCTGGCAAGCTTTTTACCCAGAAGGTCATAAAGATTTTTTACCAGATACAAATAAAAATAGTGTTTTATTTAGTGAAAGACCTGAGGGTTGGCAAACAAATTACCAAAATTATATAGATAACGCTATTTTTGACCCTAAAACTTCTTGGTCAAATATAGGTAATTTAGACAAAGGCTTAGACATACAAAAGAAAAAAAGAGATCTTTACACTATTACTTACAAGGACAGTTTAGTTCCTCAGCACATATTAGATAGTATTGTTATAAACGAGGAAGACCCGGGTAATGTAACTGAAGTTGATAATGACGATCCTTTCAAAAGGATTGACGAGTATGAAAAAAGAAAAAGTATTGAACGAAAACGAAAAATCAATAAAAATCGTAATAAAGAAGGTGTTGTAAGCGATATTATAGATAAGATCAGTTTTATGCATGGAGATCCATCTGATTGGGAAAAAAATACAAATCCCAATGCTCCAAAGATTAATTTTACAATACAGTACGATGAAAATGGAAGGCCAATAGGTACTACTCAACGTGACAATTCACCAACAGTTGAAAATCAAAATTTAGTAAACAGAGAAAAAGAGCAAGCTAAAAAAATAAACACTTTTAACTACGAAGGTCTTTCTGGCGATGTAAAAAATGCTGAAGAAGCAAGACTACAGTCTATGTTAAGGTATTTTTCTGCGTTAGAAGGTAGAGATCCTGAAAACTTTTTTAAATCAAAAGAAGAATACAAAGAGTGGTGGGTTAAAAATAATCCTAATTTTGGGCCTTTAAGCTTTGAGGCTACTTGGAAAAAAACAAAAAACACTAAGTTTAAGTTTGACGAAGAGTTGTTGTATAAAAAATCTCAACTAGAAAGATTAAACAAAGCTATTGACGAAATATACGATGGTGAGTTTGAACCAGACGAATCAATAGTTGATGATATGCGTATGGCTGTTTTAAGCCAATTAACAGAAGAAGATGTAAGACAACTATCAAGCGGTTTGTTAAAGGGAAGTCATTTTACAACTGAAGAAAAAAACGCTATATTAAAAAATGCTAGAATAAAAATATACAACGATCAGCAAGAAAAAATGGCACCACAGTATGACGTGTTGTTAGAAGAAAAAAAAGTTATTGACGAAGCTACAGCTGTTATAGAGGCTGATCAAAACGATTTACTTGCTGAGAGAGAATTGTTAGAGGCACGAAGATCTGAAATGATGGAAAACGGTCGTTTTGAATATAATAAAATTGGCCAAGAAAGAGAGCAGTGGGTTCCAAACAGTGCTAGGGAGTTTGTTGATTTTCAAGCTGATGTAGAGATGTTTGAAAACAAATTAGATATTTTTAAATCTCAACAAGCTGTTTACGATGCTAAAGTTGAAGATTATAATTTAAAGGCTAAGGAGTTTGTTAAAAAAGAAGAAGATCTTCAAGCTATGTTAGCTTACAGTGTGGTAGATGGAACTCCTGTTTTTGACAAATCTATAAAAAGTTTTAGTGTTAGAAGTGCTGAGTGGCAAGAGAGTTTGAGAAATTTATTAGGCAGAGACACTTGGTACGCAAAAACTTTAGACTCGTTTTTAAGTTTTGCTAAGCCTTTTGCAGGTATGACAGCTGATATTTATACTTTTTCTTATCAAGCTGGAATTGCTTTTGCAGGTTTTGCTTCTGATGAAATTGGGTATGCTGCTGGTTACAAACAAAGAGGTGTAGACCATAGTAATTTTGAAGCTGTGTTAAACATGATGACGAGAGGTGGTTATGTACAAAACCTTATACCTACATCTCAAACAGAAGACACTAGGCTAACGCAAAAAGAATATAGAAACAGAGAGTTGTTTGGTATTGATATGAGTGGCTCACCTGTATTTAGTAGAACTAAAATGAAGGAAGATGCCACCTTGTACATGCACGCTAAAAATTGGCTACCTGTTTTTGCATATCCTTTAGTCTTAGTGAGATCAAACGCTAAACTACAGTTAAAGCAAGTTCAGAAGTACAAGAGTAAAGGTTTTAAAACCTTTAAAAACAGATTTCACATGAAAGGTGCTTCTAAAATAGACAGACTTGCTTGGCAGTATTTAGGTATAGCAAGAATACAAGCTAGAAAAGCTGCACCAGGTTCAAAAAAACTAATTAACATGTTATCACCGTCGTTTAAAATGACAGAAAATGCGGCTAGAAAAATAAACATGATTAACGTTACTATGAAGGTTTTGACAAACCAGAACATTGCTTACGCAAGAAGTCAAGGCTTATCACATGGTGATTCTATAGCGCTAGGAACTTTTATGTCTTTAATAACTGGATTATCACAAACAATAATGCCTGACTACGAATACTTTTCAGGACCAGCTGGTAAAGCTTTGTTATCTCAAACAGTTAAAGGTTTGTTGAAAGCAGACAAGACAGTTAAAGGCGTGATAAGAAATAAAGCAAAGCAAGCAATTTTTTATAATGGATTAAAAAACTTTGCAAAAGAACACTTAGAGGAGCAAATCGACGTTATTGGTAATGACTTGGCTAAAATGACTTTTATAGCTCAACATTCACCAGACTTTTTAGATGATGCTGTTCAAGAACAAATACTAATAGGTACAAGTATTGTTGCTGGTAGCTTTGCTGCATTTAAAGGTTATCAAGATAATAAATTTCTTAAACCCGCTGTTATATCTGGTTATAGAAACTACGGTGTAAAATTACTAAATAAAGTTGATTTAGAAATAGAGGCTATTGAGCAGGTTTTAAGCGAGGCTTATAGAAAAGATAGTGGTAGTAGATATTATAAAGAAGTTATTAAAATTAACGAAGCGTTGCTAGACCAAAAAATGCTTGTTAAACAAAAAGCAGAGCAGTGGGTTCGTGTTTTATCCTCTGCAGGATCTAAATATGTTACAAACAACCAAGTTGTTTTATTAGCTCAATTAGACGAGTTAGTTGACAAAAAGAAAGAGCTTCAAAAACAACCTAAGTCTATTGCGGCGTCTGAACTAGACGCGGTTAATGAAAAAATTAAGTCTTTAGAAGAACAAGTTAAAGCTAGCGGTATAGATACTTATAGTAAAAAACTTATAGATAAAATAAATGATGCAACAGCTAGAGCGCTAAAGAGTATTGGTGGTCATTTTTTAAAATTTGGAACTGACGAGTATACAGAACAGATAGAGCTTGAAAACAAGAAAAGAAAAGAACACGATGATCTTATAGATAAAGAAATAGAATCTTTACCTAGATATGGTAAAAATGCGAAAAAAGCCGGGCAGTTAAGACCAGAGTCTGTAAAAAGAAAAGCAGAGTTAGAAAGCAAAAGAAAAGGACAGCTTTCTTTTGACGAAAACATACCTGGTAATATAATTTATAACGACGAAACAAAACAACATATTGTTATTGTTAATGAGGATTACGCTATGGATGCTTTTAATTTAGCTGTTGGTGTTCACGAGTTATTTCACGCGGTGCTTAGAGAAACCATGAACAAAAACCCTAAGTTAATGATTAAAATGGCTTTTGTTTTAAGAGAAGAACTAGCTTATCAAGCAAGTTTAGGTAACTACACAGCTACACAAGTTCTTGGTAAGTTTAATCTATACGAAGGAGGTAAATTAACAAGACAAAATGCTGACGAGTTATTTACTATTTTAGCTGAAATGCTTATTGAAGAAGGTGGTATAAATATATCCGATGGGTTTTTTAGTAAAGCATCAGGTATATTTAGACAAATAAGTAGAGACTATTTTAATTCTGATATAAAAATTACTGACAAACAATCTTTAGTAAACTTTATAAAAGATTTTAATAGAGAAGCTATAAGAGGTAAATTTAGTAAAGGCTTTAAAAAAGTATTTGAAAACGGTATAGAAGACAATTTCGAAGGTGGTGCAAAGGCAAGTTCATTTGCTAGATCTGCTATGAGTGAGGAGTCTGAGTCGGCAGGGCAAAGTAAATCTAATTTTTACAGAAAAAAACTTGTTGATGACATTGGTTTGGGTGAATCAACAAAATTAATTGTAGCTGAAAATGATAGGTTAAGAGAAAAAATATTAGAAGAAGGTATAGAAAAAGACGGTAAAATAGTTGCTTCGCCAGAGTTACAATTGGAATTAGTAAGTAACAACATGGGAGCGGCTATAAAACTAGGTATGTTTGCCGCTAAAAACCCTAAAATAATGGGTCTTGAAGCCGATAAAAGAGTAACTGCCGATCAGTTTATATCTGGTTACTATAAAGAGCTAACAGAGTTAGCAGGAACATACGATGCTACTAAAGCTCCGTTTGGTGCTTATATGAACTCAATGTTACCGCTTAGATATAATCAAATATTAAACGCTGAAAAAGCAGGCGCTATAGAAGGAAGGGTTAGTATAGACAGCGAAGAAGCCAAAGAACTTGAAGACACAGGGTCTGTTGAAAATGAAAAGAACCAAGAGGAAAATATTAAAAAGAAAAACGCAGCTAGAAAAATAGGTATTTATAAAAAAGCTTATAAAGTTATGGAAGAAGGTTATCTTCTTTTAAAACAAGGGCCTGCAAAAACAAAAAAACTAGAAGCAAAAAGAATAGCTAGATTAAAAGAGTTAGGTTTTGTTCGTGAGGACGGAGCTGTTATTGATATAAATGAGCTAACCTACGCTAACATGCCAAACATGCTTTATAGGTTGGTTGCTGAGCATTTTGGTATTGATCCGGAAAAACTAAATCCGTATGTTAAAAAACCTTTTGCTAAAAACTTAAGAAGAGAAGGTGATAAAGGAACTAACGAGTTGCTTTTGGCTCAAATGGCAATACAAAAAATAGGTATTGAGTTTTTTGCCGCTATAATGCCTGAGGGTCACACTAAAGCTTTTAAAACAACTGGTATTGGTAAAACTAAATGGAAAGTTTTATATAATAAAAGTTCTAAAAGAATTAAAAATGATTACCCTTGGTTTAAAAAACCTGTTACAGATACAGCTTTAATGTTAGATATGCTAGGTATTATTGATGGTAAATCTTTTAGGGAAGGTAGAGACAACCAGCAGTCAGTAATTTCTTTAATAAACATATTTGGTAAGTTAATGTCAAATCAAGTTTTAAGAGATGTTTTAAATGCAAATGGAGATCTTGACGAAAGAATACAACAGTCGCTTGAAGATGGTTTGTCTAACTACGCTGAAAGTAAAACTTATAGAAAAGCGCTTCCAGAAATACAGCAAGAAATACGTAACGGTTTAAATCAAGTTGCTACTTTGCTTTATCAAAGAGGTATAAACTTTTTAGGCACAAAAGATTTTGATCAAGAGGTAAGAGATATATTTAAAGAGGTTTACGGTGATAGATTAGGTAGAGGAGTTAGAACTGATCTTGTTAATGACTTATTAGCAACTACAGGCTTGTTAAATCAGTTTGGTTTAAAAAACAAAAATTACGTTGAGGCTGGTTTAATGCCGCCAGATATACAAGGGTTTTTAGAAGAAAATTTAAACAGAGAGGATTTTAATGACCAACAGATATATGAAGCTTTTGGAATTACAGGTGTTAAACCAGGAGATAAAATAAGTAAAAGCACTTTTTTTACAGCTAGAATGCTTCAGCGCGGTAGAAAATCTTTTATGACAATGCTTAACGATCTTGATGCTTTAATTGGCCAGGAAATAACAATAGATGGTGAGCAAGTTATATTTACTGAAAAAATGGCTTATGAGTGGATATTATACATGAAAAAAATGTACGATGGAGCTAGTCAAGCTGGCAACGACACTTACACATTTGACAACGGATCTTTAGTATATAAAAAGAAAAAAGGTAGTAAAAGAGGTGGAAGGCAGCTGGCACAAGTTGCTACTAGTGCTGAAGACTTTTATGCTTTGGTAAACAACTCTAAAAGCAGGTTTAACATAAAGAGTATATCAGAAGTAAAAGAAAGGTTTGAAATAAAAATCTATGATGAAAAGTCAAAAAGCGTAATGAGAGAAATTTTTGAAGGAACTTTTGATTTTAGTGCTAGAAAAGAACAGGCAATGAAAGCTAGAGCGTTAACAAAGTGGATGCTTACACACTCTATGAAAAGAGCTAATAATGATAAAGATGCTTTTGATGCAGGCGATATGGTACAACTATATTACATGCTTGCTAGTTCTATGGAGTCTCCGTCAAGAAAATCTGCTTATGTTTATGGTATTGCTGATAATGCTTTTGAGATTATTGGTATGACTACAAATAAAAGAGGTAAAAGACAGCCGAACTATGATCTTGCTGGTAGTGAATTAGAATACGACCACATGAAACCGCACCACGTTGCTATGCTGAAAAGCATTGAAGTTTTAAGATATAGCCCTGAAGAAGACTGGGATAGTGAAATTGATGATATATTTTCTGATTTTGCCGTTAATATTATACCTAAAACAATGGACACTGCTGTTAAAAAAATGGGTATGCAATACGATATGCAAAACGGTTACAAAGGTGGTTTATCAGTTGAGGATTTAAGAGGTGCTATGGGAAGATTATATGATAGCAAACTATACGGAGATCCTAGAATTAGAGTTATAACAAGTTTAGATGGTAAAAAAACTAAGTTTGGCGTGAAGTTTACTAAAATTACAAAACCTACATTATCAATAAACCAACAGTCTAAATCTATAAAATACCAAAAAGCGTACAAAAAGTCTAAAGAAATGAGAGTTGCTGGTGTCACAAAAGGTATAAGTATATGGGACTTTGACGACACTTTAGCTCGTAGCAAGTCTAACGTTTTGTTTACCGCTCCAGATGGTAGCAAAGGAAAGTTGACAGCGGAAGAATTTGCAAAAGTTGGCGCTGATCTTTTAGCTGATGGATATGTTTATGATTTCTCTGAGTTTAGTCAAGTTGTAGAAGGAGAGACAGGTCCGTTTTTTGAAAAAGCTTTGGCTAGAGCTAAAAAGTTTGGAGTAAAAGATCAATTTATACTAACAGCTAGACCTGAAAATTCTAACGTAGCTATTTATGAGTTTTTAAAAGGCGTTGGTTTAAAAATACCATTTAAAAATATAACAGGTTTAGCAAACTCTACACCTGAAGCAAAAGCTCTTTGGATAGTTGACAAAGTTTCTGAAGGTTATAATGATATATATTTTGCTGACGATGCTTTGGCGAACGTTCAAGTTGTAGAAGATGTTTTAAATCAATTTGATATTAAATCAAAAGTTCAACTTGCAAAACAATCTCAAAGTAAAAATTATAGTAAAGATTTTAACGACATGATTAGTCGTAAAAAAGGTATTGCTTCTAATAAAAAGTTTTCAGATATTAAAGGTCAAAAAAGAGGTCAATCAAAAGGTAAATACAGGTTTTTTATACCTCCTTCAGCTGAAGATTTTATGGGTCTGTTATATAATTTTGTAGGTAAAGGAAAACAAGGCGACGCCGATATTAAACTTCTAAAACAAGCGTTAGTAGATCCTTACACCAAGGCGGTTAATTTAATAAACTCTGCAAAACAACTTATAAGAAATGAGTATAATGCTTTGCTTAAAAACAGCCCAGATATAAGAAAAAAATTAACTCAAAAAACAGAAGACGGTGACTTTATATATGAAGACGCTGTAAGAGTTTATTTGTGGACACAAGCTGGGTTTGATATACCTGGACTTTCACAAGCGGACAAAACGTTGTTAAACGATATTGTCATTAATGATCCTGATTTGTTAAATTTTGCAAAGCGAGTTGGTGCTATATCAAGAGTTTCTGAGGGTTATGTAGAACCAGAGATTGGTTGGGACGCCGCTAGTATAAAATACGATTTAGGAAAAACTAGTCACGAGATAAGAAGAGACGAGTATTTAAAAGAGTTTAAAGAAAATAGAGAAGCTATATTTGGTAAGTGGGAAAATGGCAGGTTAGTTGGAGAAAACATGAACAAAATAGAGGCTGCTTACGGGCCTAATGTTAGAGAAGCACTAGATGATGTGTTGTGGCGTATGGAAAATGGCACCAACAGGAGCTATGGTAAAAGCAAAATAGTAAACCAGTTTATGAACTATATTAATGGTTCTGTTGCTACCACTATGTTTGTTAACATAAGGTCTGCCCTGTTACAAACATTGTCTATGGCTAATTTTATAAACTGGGACACAAACACTATTTTTATGGCTTCAAGAGCTTTTGCAAACCAAAAACAATTTTGGGCAGACTTTTTAATGTTATTTAGCTCTGATATGTTAAAGCAGCGTAGGTCAGGATTAACACAAGACTTGAATTCATCAGAGCTTTTTGCTTACGTGGGTAGATCAAGAAATAAAACATTAGCAGCTATTAGTTACTTACTACAAAAAGGTTTTTTACCTACACAAATTGCTGATAGTTTTGCTATTGCTATGGGTGGTGCTAGTTATTATAGAAATGTTTACAATAGTTATTTAGAACAAGGTTTATCACCAGATGAAGCTCATCAAAAAGCTTTTAATGATTTTCAACAAATAGCTGAAGAAACACAGCAGTCTGCTGATCCTATGCTTATATCACAGCAACAAGCGTCTCCTCTTGGTAGGCTAATCCTTGCATTTGCTAACACACCAATGCAGTACACGAGGTTGCAGAAAAAAGCGTTTTTAAATTTAATAAACCGTAGAGGTGACTGGAGATCAAACGTTTCAAGAATAATATATTATGGAGCTGTACAAAACTTTATATTCTCCACGCTGCAAGCTGCCTTGTTTGCATTACCATTTTTAGACGATGAAGAAAGAGAAGAAGTTTTAGATAAAAAAAGTCAAAGAGTTTTAAACACCATGCTAGACTCTACTTTAAGAGGTATTGGTATTTATGGCGCTGCCGTTTCTACTATTAAAAACATGGTATTGCAATTTCAAAAACAAGATGAAAAGGGGTGGAGAGGTGATTACGCCTATGTTTTAATTGAGTTTTTAAACATGTCACCTCCTCTTGGTATTAAAGCTAGAAAACTTTACAGTGGTTTAATGACATATAAATACAACAAAGAGGAAATAAAAGAAGGAGATTTAGCTTTACAAGTTGAAATGGGTAGCAATGTTGTAGAGGCATTAACAAACGTACCTGTCAACAGACTTTATAATAAGTTTGACAATGTTAAAGAAGCTGTTACTGGTGATTACGAAACTTGGAAAAGAGTTGCAATGTTGCTAGGTTGGTCGCAATGGAACCTAGGATCTACAAGCACAACAAAAAAGAAAGGTAAAAGAAGAGCTAGAAAAAAATCAGTAACTAGAGAAAGAGCATTAAGACTAAGAACTAGATAAACAATTAAAATAAAAGAATGAAAAAACTAATAATAATAATATGTATAGCATTAGTCGCTTGCGCTGCGCCAAAAAAATGTTGTTCACAAAACTTTAAAAAATATTTTAAGTTTGCTACGTTTTATGCCGCTGCTAATGGCGGTAACTCCGTGTCAGATATAGACGTGTTTTCTGTAACTAATGGTTTAGAAACTGTAACAGTAGAAACGCCATACGATTACAACTTAGCTTTAGGTATACGTAAGATAGCAAGATTTGGCTATGAAAACAGAGCTAGTACATTTTACGACGGTACAGAAGAGTCGTGGTCAGACGGTGCTAATGTAGGTAAAGTACGTGGCTTAGAATTTTTATTTGAAGTAGATTA
>Ga0208669_1000275_pt1 | contig 20957 bp, 22 predicted proteins | sample 21_taG_FD_184095 | JGI IMG/M metagenome (GOLD analysis project Ga0208669, IMG submission 184095) | Marine viral communities from the Subarctic Pacific Ocean - 21_ETSP_OMZ_AT15319 metaG (SPAdes) (version 2) | ecosystem: Environmental > Aquatic > Marine > Oceanic | place: Pacific Ocean | collected...
TAGTTGGTTGGTTTCCTATCTGTATAGAAAAATTATCATATCTATTCTCTTGAGAAAATTTCTTTTGAAAAGTATAAAAAAGATTTGGATTATTTGCATCCAATTTATCTTGAGGAAGCGTATCGTTTTTATCGATTGATGTTCGTTTGTACGCTATGACAGGTGTTATGATTTGGTCTTTTTTGTCCCTCATAAAACCATTTTTTCGTATGGCGCTCCAACGTTCAGGTGAAGCATACATAATTGGAACTTTTATATTTTCTCCGTTATCTTCTACCGATGGTTTAATAACATTTTCAAAATAAAAGGTAATGGCGCTATCTATATCAAGTAAGGTGACCTCAGGATTTTTTACATCATCTTTAGCTCTTGAGTATAGATAACCCCTATTTAGAACTCTTTTCTTTCTTGGTAACGGTTTTGTCGTTGGCATTATATACTTCTCACTCTCTCTATATTAAGATGTGATATTCTTGTTAGGTAAGCACTACATACAACAGAGTGTATATAATTAGCATCAGTTTGACCACCAACTAATTGGTTTTCATTTTTAGAAGTAATCTCCCAAAAACCATCATTCCAATTTACAATATCACCAACATCAACAACAAATTCAATATCTCTAAGAGTTTTACGTAAGAATGAGAATGATACGTTCTGAACTCTATCAGGTCCGAATTCATCCGTATTAGTGGTTTGGTCTTCTGCGTCCACCAATGATGCTATTTGTACACCAGCTTCATATACCTTACCACCTACAGTCTCACCATAGATATTAGTTTTTGTATCTTTCGCTGATATTTTATAGACCTCAACTTGTTGAAATATTATACCATCTTTTTCGTTTACAACATCCCCAACAAGTTCTCTATTGAATCTGTCGAATGTATCCAAATCCAACTGTGAGTAAAAACGTTGTGCCATTTTATTATCCTATGTAAATTGGGTAAGGTACTTTTTGCAACTTCTCTTGTAAAAATTCAGCTTCGTCTTTATCTGCCTCTAATAAAGCCTTACGACTTGTTTGTTCTAAAATTTCACGTAATTGTGTAATAAGAGCTTCTTTTTCAGCAGCTGCTTCACTCCTAAGAGTATCACCATCAAGAGTCGTATCTGCGTTTGGTATCGGAACTGTTCCGTACTTAGAACGAATTATACCTAATAGTTCCTTTGATAATGCCAAACCATATTTTCTAATCCATTGTTTACCAACATCATTTATATGAGTAAATTGCATATTATCGTATTTAACATTAGAATAATCTGAAACGACATTTGCGGAACCGCTCATCTCGGTTTTAAGAGGGTTATCCCTATCAGACTTAACAACGTAATCAAAAAATAAAGTACGATTAGTCTCAGGATCGGGAAAAACTCTTAATTTATTGTTTGTCAACGTAAAGGAGTAAGCCGATTTTCTAATCTGGTCATTCATCTCGATTGCTTGTACTCTTAATAAGTCTTCGAATATTGGCATCAATGTAAATGATACCGCTGGTGAATAACTACCAAAACCGAAACCTTGTACTAAATTTATAGTTCCATAGCCCGTTGTAGCATATGGGTCAAAATATCTTTGTATTGCTGGTGTTGATTCGTAATATACTCTTTTGACTTCTATCGCTTGTCCACTTTCTGAAACGTTAGCATATAAAGCGTCGAGGTCATATTCTTGTGAACCACTGTTAACTGAAATTGAACCCTTTTTCAAATCCACATTTCCTCCGACTTTTGCTTCCGTACCATATTCTCCTGATATTCTAATCGTATTAGCTAAAGTTGGTGTTATTCTTTTGTGTGTAAAGTTAGAACCTGTTGATTGTCCCCTTAAACTTAAAAGATTGTCTACAATGTTAAACTGATTGACTTGTGCTGAATACTCAGATACACTCTCTTCAAAAACAGCGTAAAACTGAGTATCTTGTAATTCTACAGACATTATAGGAAAACCTAATCTCCGTGCACACCATGTAGCAAATTGCGGTGCTTCTGTCTGAAAATCTGAGTCGCCATCGTAAAATCCGAAAGGTGTTGAGCCACTTACTGCCGAACCACTACCTGGCCATATTGGTTGTTGAGCCATTTAAATCTCCAAATAAATACTATTATTCATTAATAAATATAACCCAAACAAAAAAGGGGAGACCGAAGCCTCCCCTTTTAGTTACATGATATATAAAGGTCTAAATTTAGACTTTATCAATATCTGCTATTCTTACTAATCCGTAGAACTCTGAACGAACCATTTTCTTAGCGTAACGAGTCATCACACCTTTACGTGGAGTAAAGTTGGTTGGGTCGTATACTAATGGTGTCATAATCATCGGTACGTAAGGAGCGTACACCGCGCCAGTTTCTAGGAAGTTACTTCCTCTGAAACCAACAAGAATTACGTTCTCAAACTGGTATGGGTTTTTGTAAACAGTATATCTGTTATTCAAAAGACCAGCTTTTTGAACACCCATAGCGTACTGGTTAGCTGATGCATCGCCGTCAGATGAAGTTGCATATCCAGGAATTGATTCCAAGATAGTTGCAGTTTCAGGACTTACAACGATGAAGTTAGCTCCACCACGTAGGGTTTTCTGGTGAATTGCGTTGGAAACAGACTGTATCTTGTTACCAAGAGTCTGGAACCACTCACCTTTAGTGTATGCATTTGAGTTTGCAGAAGTTTCTTCAAACAGGTTGGTAGATGAGTTAAACTCAAATCCGACTTTTGCAGAATAGTTTTCTGTCTTAGCAGTTGCATTAGTTCTTAACATATCTAAGATTTCTAAATCGATTTCCATTGATACGTACTCAGAAAGTAATGCAGTTAATTCTGCTTCAGCATCAACACTATGATAAGCGTTAAGGTCTTGAGCTAACTCAGGAGTCCAAACAGCTTTCAATTTACGTGTTTTTGCAACTATTGGAATAGAACGCATTTGAATATCAATCTCTGGTATTCCTGCGTCTGATTCTGCGCCAGTACCGCTTGCAGTTGCTTCAAAGTCACCTCTTGTTGCGTCAGTTGGTTGCTTATGATAATCAACTACTAATGCACCAGGTGCACCAGCGTTTGATTTTTTAACAATAAATGCAATTTCAGTTTCAGCTGCGTTTAGTTTTGTATGTGCTGGGAAGAACTCATCAAATCCAGAACCAGAAATGTTGAATGCTCTTACACCTTCAGGATCATATCCACTTAATGCTGCAGTTGCAACGTTAATTTTCATTAATCCATCGTCAGCTAAGTTTCCAGTTGATACTGAAGCAGACAAGTCTGGTTCAAAATCAACATCAGAAAATGTTACTGAACCAGAGGTATAAGTACCACTTGCAACACTTGATGCGTGAATTGATTGAGCTGCTGATGCATTGTCATTTGCTGAGTAAGCGAAACGACCTGCGCCATATAATCCAGCAGTTGGGTCGCCAGAACCTGAAGTAATACCGAATACATCGTTACCACTTGTAAATCCAGCCTGTGCACTTCCATACTTGAAATCAAGATAGAAGATAAGACCAGATGGTAGGTTCATTGGCTGAACAGAAACAAACTCTTGTGCGGCTAATTCACCAAAGATTTTTCTGACCAATGGTAAAGCAACGCCTGACCACTGTTCTGAATCACTATTGGTTCCTGCTTGAGATGCTTCGTCGATTAACTGACGTGCTTGGTTCTCAAGTAGAACTGCCATACCGTGAGTTTTCTGCTCATCTTGGAGTCCTTCTAAAAGGCCGGTGGCTTCCCACTTTTTTACTAAGCCTTTAGTTTCCTCCATGCGCTGACGAACAGGATTGTATCCGTCCATCAACTTTTCGATAGTGCCTAATTTATTTGACATTATATTTCTCCAAATGAAATATGTTAACTGTTAAATTTAGTAATCCCGGCTAACTTCTTGAATCTGTCTCTCAACTCTGAACCTTCAGAAATAATTTCTTGTTTTTCAGATTTTGTTGAGGCTACAGGCTTAGAAGCTGAACCTTTGGATTCTTTGATTTTTTCAGGCTGGTTAGTCTTAAATGACTCAACTAATGTTGAGTAGACTAATTTAACCTCTCTTAAGTTAGTTGCTCTATCAAATGTTTCCACAACTTTCATTTTCTGGTCATTGGATAAACCAAATCCACGGAATAATTTGTTTGTGAATAACAACTTTGCGTTAAGCAAGTTAACTTCATTTAATTTACCACGTAGATACTTAACTACTTCGCGATGTTCATCTAATTCAGACTTAAGTTGAGTAACTTCATTAACTTCTTCTGCTACTTCTTCTTCTTCATCTTCTTCAGTTAAAGCTTTTAACACTTCGTCAAGGTCGATGTCTTCATCTACTGACTCTGTGTGTTTTGCTTTATCAGCGTTACCGATGTCGGTTGAATCGCCAGCTTTTTTGTTAACTTTGTTATCAGCTGCACCAATGTCTGAAGATACGTCGTTTTCATCAACTTTATCTTCTTCATCTTCTTCATGTGCGCCTTCTTCAACTTCTTCGTCTTCTTCGATGCTGTCTTCAAGCTCTTTAAGTACACTTTCAAGGTCGAGGTCTTCGTCTACGTCATCTTCATCTTTATCTTCACCCTCTTCGACTTCGTCTTCATCTTCATCATGCATTCTTTCCTCAACTTCTTCGTCTTCGTCTTCATCATGCATTCTTTCTTCGACTTCGTCTTCATCTTCATCATGCATAGCTTCATCTTTAGAATCTTCATCAGATGGGTCTTCGTCTTGAGCTTTTAATCTCATTTCTTCAACTTCATCTTCGTCTTCATCTTTCATTCTCTCATCGACTTCTTCTTCGTCTTCATGTTCACCTTCTTCAACTTCTATTTCAGATTGAATCTTCTTAGAAAGCATAGATTGTAAACGTGGAGTGAAAGCTTCTTCTAAAGCGATTTTAGCATTTTCAAGAGCTGTTTCACGAACTGCTTTTGCATCTGCGATGGCTTCTTTTAATAAGTCATCCATTATGTTTCTCCTCGGATTACGAATAATCCTTGGTTTAGGAATTAATATAGTTATTGGGAACTATAATGTGAATTTTCTTCGGTTACACTACATGATGAACGGATGTTCGCAGTGTATTTGTTTTTTATATATATAAATATATAGTTACAAAAAAAACGTTAGCTTTTTAGACTTTTTTTATGTCTCATTTTAGCTTTTGCTCTCGCTAATCTTTTTTTAGCCGATGGTTTCGTATAATGTTCTCTTTCTTTTAGCTCTAACATTAACTTCGATTCTTTGACTTTTTTCTTTAATATACTGAGAGCCTTATCTATAGACTGTCCTCTACGGAGTTTTACGTATAACAATATTACCTCTAATCTGTTTCTTTCTCTGCTTTATAATTTGCATCGACATAGTTAAAAAACTTTTTCTTTTCATCATCATCCAAGTCAGCTGGTGAGTCAATACCAAACTTCTTCATCGCGCCTTGAAAAAATTTATCATAATCACCTTGTTCTATTGTGAATTTAGTTTCACTATCATCTTCTTTTTCAGGCGTCATATCATCATCTGTATCATGACCATCCACGTGACCCTCACTCATGTCATAATATCTACCAAGAATGTTACCCATATCTTCATATAGAGCTCCCATTCTTTGCTGAAGGGCGTTAGCTTCATCTGAAATCTTTGTAAAAGATTTAGAAAGGTTTGTTAATTCTTTCATGTTACGGTTCACAGTAATCTTATCAAACCAATCCTCTGTCTCACTTAATGTGTGATTTTTAGCCTGATTAGCAATCCAACTGAGTTTTTCAGCAATCTTTTTAATATTTGATGTACCAAAAATTGTTTCTCCTAAGTTACCAAAGCTAGATAACTCATTTGTTAAACCCTTAACGTCAACCTTTTCTTCATCAACATTTCCATATTTCTCTTTAACTAATTTAGCAAGACTAATATTATCTGCAAATGGTTTAGCCGTAACGACTCCACCAATTATAGAGTTAAAATGTTCTTTAAATAAACTTTTCTTTTTCATGATAGTTTCCTCAATTCAAATATAAATATTTACTTTCTAAGTTTTCCGCGTTTTGTGTACCTACGAAATCCATCCCTTACCCTATTCCAAAGGGTTCTCATCAAATCTCTTTGACCTGTACCAGTATCTCTGACTGGCCCACTAACAATTGCTCTTTGTAAATCTAATGCGTCGTATCTTCCACCCTTAACACCATCCATCATAACCTTTATTGATTGTGCTGATGCTTTACCGATTATTTTTCCAATCTTTATCACGTCTTTTTCAACCATTTTTTGTGCTTCTATTGAGCTGAATGGTAATTGAGATGGTGAGCTTAGAGGAGCTTCATTTATTTCCATTAATCTTTTATAGGATGTTTTGTTTTTCATTATTTGTTTCTCTTTAGCGCTGCTATAACATCATTTACTCTAAAATTATCTTTTTCAAGATAGTGTTTATCCTCAGGATTCTTGATAATTTTTTTTATTTTATTAATCTGAGATGGTTTTAATTTTACTTTTTTCTGTTTTTTTAATATATTTTCTGGTGATGTGCCGCCACCCTTATAAAAGTTTTGTCTCAAATCAAAATCAGCAACTTTCCACTTACCACTTGAGAATCTATCTATCACCAACTCTATCTGTCCATTATTATCGTAAGCGTTTCCTACTTCTACAGATTGTTCACTCAGTAAATCTTTTAACTTAATCACTAAAATGCTCCATGGATATCATTATAATTATCGTATGTTCTCTTAGCTAATTGGAAAAACTTCTTATCAACATCATCTCTATACTTCATCAACCCTCTTGGCATACTTCCCTCTCTATCCGCAATCATTTTTATACCCTGATAAATGTTTTGATATTTGAGATTGTTCATAGCTTTAGCTAATTCCATCCGTGCTCCATTATGGTCATTTCTATCGGTCATTTTAGCTATGTCATTTACGATAGATTTGGATAATTCTTTTTTTTCTATTAGTATATTTTTTAATTTTATCATATTCTTATCCGTAATACTTTAAAATTAATTGTTTCATTTTAGGTAACTGTAGAGCTCTAAATTTTTTCTGTAATCTTGGATTTTTATCATAGGCTTTATCAATCGTTACTATTAGGTTAGCGGTCTGTAAATCAATACCCTTTTCGTGTTGTTTATTTTTAAGAACCTTTTTAGCCACATCAACACCACTAACTTCATTTACGGATTCTTGTACGTACATAAATCCATCAACATTTTTAGGAAAATAATTTGTATCTAAGTTTTTCATTAGTTTACCCATCGCTACAGCAGCTGCTTGTCTTGAATCATAAGTTTTTATTTTCTTTACTTTTTTACCTCTTTTATCAGTTGTGTAAAGTGTATATCCTTTTTGCATAGCTTTACTTATTTTTCTTCCAGCACCTTTAGGAAAGATTTCATCTACGGATTCTGCGGGATTCATGATGTAATCACGAGACTTACCAACGTAATCTTTAGCTAATGTAATCTTATCAGTCCACCAACTTGGTAATGAATCTTCGTTAGACATACCACGAAGTGCGTTTATAGTATCCATAGCATCTTTTATAATCAGTTTGAGTTTTCTCTCAGCTGATGCTACGTCTGTGTGTCCATCTTCATTCATGTTTTCACTCCTAACTTTATTAGGTAAATCATCGTGTTTTGTAGAAGCAAACTTTTTAGTTGACTTCTTCTTCATTGATTTAGCCGCGTCCTTAACTGCTTGTGTGACTTGACTCGCTGGAACCTCACCCTTTTTGTAAGCGTGAACCAATCCCATAAATCTTTGTTGTGCTTTAGATACTGAGGGCACTATTCTTCTTCTTTAGAAATCTTTATTGAGTCTTTTCTCTCTACCATCACCAAAATATGAAAAGCTATAAATTCTGTTTCTTTTATAAAATCATCATCGACCATCCCAGCTACTTGACCTAACTTAAACGATACAGAGTTTACCAACTCTACACCATGTTTGATTGGGTCATGATTTAGTTCTTCACCCCTAACCACGGCTTTTTCCATCTCAAAGATATGGTCGAGTTCTTTTGCTGAATCTATTATTAGGTCATGTGCATCGGTGTTATCAACATCTTTAACAAGTCTTTGATAAAGATTGACGGCTGAGCGACATATATCAAAATGTTTTGTTTCGTAATCAAAAACCTTTATGTTCTCACCACCACCAAAATGTTCTGGTTCATCTTGTTCTATTGTTAAGACTGGTAATGGTTCTCCAAATTTTCTTTCTGATAGTAAATTTTTTAACTTTATCATTTCAGTTTCTTTCTAAGTTTAATCATCTCTCTCATAAATTTAGTAACTGTATCTTTATATGTCTTTGTTAATTGTTTAGCTAATTTTACGTTTTCAGGTCGTGCATCTCTTAAGAACACTTGCTCTAATGCAAACATTCTTTTACGAAGTTCACCCTCTCTTTTTACGATACGTTGAACTTCTTTATCAGCAGGTCTCTGTTCATCAGGCCCTTCTGTTATAGAGCAGCATCCTCCACCACATTCACATCCATCTTTCATTAACTCTTTTAACTTAATCATCAGTATTCTTTCTTTTGAAGTCCGCAAATTTTACTTTCAATTCTATCAAGTTTCTTTTGTATATTTTTTGTAATTCTAATACTTCTTTTTTGTAATCACCATCTTTGTCTCTTGCTAAATCTTTGATAAGAGTTTTCATATTTCTTTCAACTCTCTCCATAGCTTTTTCAATGGTGTCGAAGTAATTTTTGTATCCAGCAAAGCCCATTGGAATTTTTTCTTCTTCAAGTCTCCAATCTCTCCACTTTCTCCATATTTTTATTGATTCTTGTGACATCTAACCTCTCATTATATCGTTAATAATTGATTCTACTTTACAATATTCACCACAAGTTCTACCAGATGGTATTTCTTTATTTACCGACTCGTTTACAGGATACATAAAAGCTCCATGTGTTGACGGATTGGATACAAAGTCAAAAGCGATTAGTTCAAAGTCAGGTTGAACTTCTTGTGCTTCTGAACCATTCTCATTTACAGTCTCAACTGAACCCATACCCCTTGAGGATATACCTAACTTAATACCTGATTTAAATAATTCTTTTAAAATATTACCACTTGGTGTTCCTAAAACCTCAACTTCACCCATAAGGTTGTCACCCTCAAAGTGCATCTTCTTTACATTGTGAGATACATTTTGTAGATTTACAACCGAAGACTCTGGATGGTCTAATTCACCCATAGCTCTTCTTTGGTCTATAAATTCTTGAGTATATTTCTTAGCTTCTCTCATCAATATATCTTTTGGGTATACTCTACCATTCTGATTTTTTGATTCAGCTCTTTGTAAAACACCTCTAACCACTAATTTACCATTGTTTTCTTTTATGGATTCATTAATCTGGTCTGGTTCTATTTCAAATGGTAGATAATCTACTATTAGTTGCTTATTCACACCTAACTCCTTTAGTATAGTTGTCCAACTTTATTGGCTAATTTCACTAATCTTTCACTTATTTTTTTCATAGCCGCATGGGTTCTTTTCCAATAGGTTTTAGAATCCACATTAAGTTCGTTTTTAAGTCTTACATTTATCTTAACAAGTTTATCAAGTTCATTTAATTTATCACGAACTTCTCTCATTGACCAACCTATTTTTTGTCTTGGGGTCATTGTGTCATCGTTACGATAATTGTGGTATTGCCCCTCGTTTACGCTTTCAAGTCTCTTATCAACCTGTTTTGCTTTACTTGGTTGAACCCTGGTTACGCTTACAATATCTCCACGTTTCTTTATTTGTTGCCCAACAATCATTTTAGCTTCAGCTTTAGAACCAGCATCAACTATAACACTACCTAAACCATCGACTTTAACATGAAATTTAGCTTCATCCACTTTAGAATATCCACCAGCTGTTGTGATAGCCTTTTCTTTCTTTTTATCTTTCTTAGACTTGGGTTTAGTCTGAAAAGCGTATGGTGTTTTAGGTGGCCCTTCACCGCCATCAAGGTTACCTGTCATAGAGGCTTCTTCAATTTCTTTACGAATCAGCCTTCTGATAATTTCTTTAATCTTGTCGTTTGTGGACATTATTAATCTCCTTAACTAACTCGTAATATCTCATTAAACTTAAAACTTGTTTTTCTTCTATTACTCTACCCTTTGTTAAGTTGACTATTTGCTTTATCGCCTCATAAAGTTTTATCTTAGTTACTTTATCCTTAACTCTTGGTAGGTGATATTGTAATTCTTTACGAACAGATTTTACTTCTTCATTAACGAATTGTCTCATCTGGTTAGTATTGCTTATATTATTAATGTAATTTTTAAGCAGACCTTTTTGAGATTCATCTAATGATTTATATTTCTTGTTGAATTTATCAACTAAGATTTTATAAGTTAATAGTCTTAAGTCTTTATCGTTTTGACTATATTCCTTAATAATTTTATCCTGCTTATCATTAGTATTCATGTTATTATTAGTAATGTGCTCGAGTACAGTAAACTTAGAGTTTAAAACCTGTTCCGCATTGTACTCTTCTTGTGATGATTCACTTTGAAATACATTATAGATTGATGCTAATAATTTATAGTTAGGTATTCTACCATTGAAAAAATCTTTAGTGTCAAAAGACTCATTGATTTTTTTGATAAGATTATACTTCTCATTCTTAATCTTAGCATTTGAAATTCTTTTTCTTGAATTTACAACAATCTCTAATAGGTGATTAGCCTTATTTTCTGATTTATAATTTTTTTCTGTTAATAACTTGTATAATTGTAATTCTCTACCTAAACAAGTGTTTTCGTTAAATGCATCTTTAACTATGTCTACGGCTTTAGAATCTTTTCCATTCAAAACGTCGACGGTGATTTGTCTGGTAAGTAATTCATAAAGAATTCCCGTATTTTTTATCTTCGAGTGCTTTAATTTTTTACCCATTGTAAAAAGCTCCATTTTAGTATATATGGTTAATTATAAATATAAAGTAAAGTGATTTTATTCATTTGTTAAGGAGTCAACTTCTTCAATATATTCTTGTTGTAATTCATTTGTTTCAGTTAAAATTTTAGTTTCGTTATCCAATTTCATTGATTTCTTCAATTTATCGAAGTGTGCTAGTGCCAAAGTCCTTGAAGATTTTGTAGCATTTTTTCTATCTACATTACCCAAGGGGTCTCTACCTCTTGCACTAAAATCTTTTCCATACTTTGGTGTTTCTTTTGGACGACCTGCTCCTTCAAATCCACCTGGAGGTGAACCACCCTCATCATCTAACTCATGTCCTGTTCTACCCATAGCCATATCGGATGGTGTGCCTGTAGCTTCACCACTCTCCTCAGGATCGTTTCCTTCATTTTCTATCTGTGAACGTCTGAATTTTTGTTTAAAGTCGTCTACTATACCCTCGTCTTCACTTTTGATTTCTTCATCAGTAAAATTAAATATATTTTTGTATATCCATTCTGATGATAATAAACCATCTTGTATCATTGAAGAGGCTAATCTTGTCTTGGAATCCCAAAGTTCTATCTTTTCTTGTTCGTATATTGTGGATGGGCTTGTTAATTTTAAATCAAAGTCAATTAAATCTGCATCTTGATATCCTTGTGCATATAAATGTACAATAGCTATCTTAGTCAATTCACTTACAGATATTCTTTGTATACGTTCTATTGTGCGAGCAAATCTTACATCTTCAGCTGCTAAAGTAGCTTTCGAACCAACATTCTCTTCAAATCCCAAGAATGCTTTTGGTATTCTCAAGGAAGATAGTAATTTATTTTTAAGATATTCAATGTCCTCAGTAGCTTCATAGGTTAAACCAGGTAATGAATCTATACTCGTACCACTATCACCTCCTCGTACGGGTAAGAAAAAGTCCTCAGTTATATTCTGCATATTATATCTTAAGTTGTAATCACCCGTTGTCTCATCAATAATGGGTGTCTTTTTCATTTTATTGATAACTTGTTGCATGTAATTATCAACCTCTGCTGGTGGAATATTACCAATATCTAATTTAAATACTCTTTTTTCAGGTGCTCTCATAATACGATGTATTAACATAGCATCTTCCATAAGAGTTAACTGTTTATAAATCTTACGACCACCTTCTATTTGTGATTTACCATAAGGTAGGTAGTTAGAATCAGAAAGTAATCTAAAGTGTGCTACTTGAAAATTTTCTAATTCTTCTTTTGATGCTGAATTTTGTTTTTTATATCGAGATGGTTGACTGTTTGATTCTATGACAAACTTGACAAACTCAGGATTTTCGGGGTCTAAACCCTCTAATCTCGTCACATCATAAACTGGTAAAGGAACTACATTTGTAATACCATACTTTTCATCAATATCTAACTTTAAAAAGAAATCACCATACTTACACATATTACGAATCCATGGCCATAGATTAAATTCTATATTCAATATATCATAAAAAAGATTATGTAGAATTTTCTTTATTTGGTCATTACCAGAATTGATTGTTAATACCTCACCATATTCTGATTTCATGGTTGACTCATCTGAATAGATATCCAAAGCTGAAGAAATTATCGCATCAGCATCCATAGCCTCATAATCTTGAAATAGATTTAATCTCATCGATTTCGTTGTTAGACTGTCTGAATATCCACTCAATCCTGCACCAGCATAAATTTTTTGATACCTATCAACTAGATTACTTCTAGAATAGGATTGTGTTCTACTTGTATCTGCAACACGAAGTTGTTTACCTCCGACATTCCTAACAATTACATTTGTAGAAAATAATCTTTGTAGTCTTGCAAATAAACTTGTATCTGCCATTTTTTACCTCACTTAATTAACCACTCTAATGATTCTTCTTGCTTGTTAACACTCATTGTCCAAGAATCATTTTTTTGGGTTTCGTTTGTATAAATTCCTTTATGTGAATTTATATTTGTTATTGCTGTTTTTTGTAATTCAATTCCTTCTGCTCTTAATCTGAGGGCAGTCTCTCTTATCCAAAGACCCATTGAAAATGACATAACGAGGTCATCGTTATATCCTCTCATAGCCTCTGCTCTACTTCCGTTATATATAAATACAAACAACTCATCAATTAATCGCTGTGAATGTACTATGACGGACTTTTCTCTAAAAAATTCTTCTAATTTAGCGATTACTAATGGTCTTGTCTTAGATGTTAGGGTAAAACCTGGTACTAAACCATTTTCCATCCTATTTATTTTATTATTTATCTGTCTGTGCACATCAACCACCTGTAAATCTTTACTCATATAAAAGAGGTTCTCATATCCCCTATCAATCGTTTGTTGTATTGTAGCCCAACCAATATTGTTGTTCTCAATCACCAGCAGTGCATTATTATACTCGGTTGCGATGTTCACTAATAAATTACCATAATCTCTTGTAGACATTCTACCTTTATATTCTGCGACTTGCTCTAATGTTTCTATATCCAAAATATGAAAAGCTGAGTAGTCTGTACTATCCCCTCTACTAACGTCAGCACATACTATGTAATCTTTTGTGTAGTTTGGTGGTTCCCATATCCAAACATTACTATCAATGCCTCTTTTTTCAATTGGCTCTCTTAAATGTTTTTGTCTATATTCTTCTAATATTACACCATCAACCACACTTTGACCAGAAGTAATGAAGTCACAATCACATTCTTGAGCCGCTAGTGATGGGCCAAGTAATTTATCTTGTTCCTCTCTCCAATCTTCAGCTCTATCTGGATGCACAGTCCAATGGAGTCTTGTGAAATTAAAATCATTCAAACCATCTTCTGCGTCCATCCAAGTTCTGTGAAACCAATTACCAACACCATTTGGTGTTGAGAGAGCGATACATTGTCCACCAGTTGATAACGTTTGTGATGCCGCTGCCCATATACCATCTATCTTGTCAATAAAAGCTGCCTCATCAAGTATTAATAAAGACAGAGCTTCAGAACGACCACTATCTTCTCCACTCGATACAGCTTTTATCTGAGAACCATTCTTGTATCTCAGACTCAATTTGTTATCTTCAACACACTTTTGTTTTAACCAACCAGGTAAACTCGCGTGCATAACACGTACCTTTGTTACCAAGTTTTTTGCTACCTCTTGTTTTGTAGCGATAACCAAGATATTTTTATCTTGATGAAACGTCATCATCCATAACGAATATCCAGCTGTCAATGTAGATATACCTAACTGACGAGCTTTTAAAATAATATTAAACCTATGTTGTACAAAATCGGATACTGTATTTTCTTGAAAGTCATAAAGATGGAATGGTATTTTTCCATGCATAGGGTGTTGTATGACACAATACTTTTTTAAAAAGTATACAGGATCAGCTGCACATTTTACGTACTCCTGCTTTATTACATCTTTTAATTGCCCTTTTTTATTTCTGTCCATTACTTCCTTTTGTTGAATATTTCAATCCAACCCTTTCCATTATATCACTTAAAGTATATCTGCCTGTTACTTCACATAAATCCATTTCAGAAAATATATCTGATTTCAAAACATCTTCTACTAAAGTTTCAAAATCCTCTTCAATTTCATAACCCACGCCTGTCTCATCTGCATAATCACCTGCTATGTCTTGTAAGTCCTCAATCAGCTCTAACAATCTGATTATTTTAGTTCCACTAATTACGTATGATTTATGTTTATCAAACATTTATTGTAAATTTTTTTCCATTTCTTCTAAGTATTCAAGAGCCTCATCTGCTTTTTTATTCAACTCTTCACTATCATTTAACCACTTTTCTTTTGATAACTGCTGTCCATCAGGATTTATTTGATTATATACCGATGGTGCTTTTTGACCTCTCCACTCTTCAATAGATTCTCGTTGTTCTTGTATCCAAGCTATCTTATTTTCTTTTTCTTTACTTTTAATCCATTCATCATATGTTCCGTTAACTCTCATCTTATGTTCTGCTTGTATCTGACACTCAAAACAATGATTGTAAAGAACCCACATTTTGTTATCTAATCTTTTTTTCATCACCCGATTACAACTTGGACAAAACCAAGGCATTCTGGCTTCTTTCATAATATCAGATAGTCTATCTATCTGGTCACCAGTTGTTTCATCTTTTGTATCATATCCAACCATGACTCTTTTTTCAGGTGCTTCACCTCGTAATATAGCACGCATAGCTTTATCTTGTCGAACTTCTTCCCTACTTTTTCCCATAATAACCTCTAAAAATTTAATAATCCTAATATTTGATTAACAGGTGCAAAAGCGCCTGTAAACTTATAAGTATTTCCTTTATATTTAAACACTATTCCCTCAGTAGGAACGATTGATGATAGTCCGCCAATCTTTTCTAACTTACTGAGTTGATGTCTAAGTGTTTCAATTTTTTTGATATCACCACCACCCTTTACTGTCTTTATCGCTTTTATTACATCTTTTCTTATTTTCTGTACTGCTTTGTCTGGCGATGCAACTAAATATCCACTAATGTTTTTTAGTATTTCTGCACCCACGTCAAAAAATAAAACTTCAAATGGTTTCATGTTTTGCTTTACATACTTTGCGTGGTCTGTTTTATCGAATGACAATGCCCAATCAAGAAACTTTTTATTGTCTATATCTTTTCTCATTGTTTGAACAGAATATGATTTATCAATAAATGCCCATCTTTTTGTTAAATTTACTAATATAGTATTAGGTATCTTATAACGATATTGTTTTGCAGCGTTAAAAATAAATTCTTCCCAAAATCTTTGATGATAAAGTGCTAATGTATCATTATCTTTTAGGGCATATTGTTTTTTTAATTTATCTAACCTAGCTAAATAAGTTTTTTTCTTTGTACCAAAGTTTTGTGTTTTTGGTACTGATAAGAATTGTGGTTTGCCTATTTTAAAATGCTTTTGAATATTTTGATTTACCTGTTTTATCATACCTGCTAACATACGAGCAGAGTCTTTTGGTTGTCCTGTTGCTTTACCACTTTCATCGTATTCTAAAGTACCATGAAAAATAATTTGTGATTTATCATAATCTATTACGTTAGCCGAAGCAGGATATATAACTTCTAAGTTCATCCATCTTTTACCATTACTAAAAACTTTTTCTTTTTGTGGGTCGGATAATTTACCTACTGCTTTACTTAGGTCTTTCATAGCGAAAACAAAAGCGTTTCTTATATCACCCCTACCAGCGAATTTAGATGCTACACCAGCCGTATCCATCGCTGTTGCTCCAAAATTTTTAAGTTGTCCTTTGTTTCTAGCTGTAACCAATTTCCCATTTACCCAAGAAACCATTAAGTTTTGACCATCAAGTTTCTCTGTAACATTATCTTCTCGGCTTAAATTACCACCGAGTCCATTAATAACTATCTGTTTTAAATCTGAAAACTTAAGATTTTTATCATCAAAGGGATGATTCATATGTCCGTATGCTCCACCCTCAATTATTAACTTGACTTCTTCTTTTAAATCTAACTTATCAACTTCGGTATTAGCAACATTATCTTTACCAACACCACCAACAACTGGTGTTTCTACTTCGACACCTGTATATGATTTTCCGTCAGGTGTTATTCCCATCCACTTTATTAATTCATATCCAAGATTTCTCAATACCACATCGTTTATGTAAGCCTTATACGAGTCTATCGGACTATTAACACCAAACCTTGAACCATAATCACCTGATTGGGTTTTACCATAAGCTACTGCTGGTACAGTTGAATAACTAAGTGTATAATCGTAATCAGGATTAATTGCATGTTTTGATAAAATATAATTTATCACTTCCCACCCTTGACCTGCGTACATATCATCTAACCATGATTTAGAATATTTTTTGTAATCTGAGAAACCACGATAAAATGTAGGTGGCCCATCATCGGTTGGTGATAAAGCACTTGAAGAAGCTTCTTTTAATATTTTTGATATTTTATGACCTACCAAAAAAGCATCTATATTTTCAAATAATTTTTTAAACTTATTAGTCATCATTGTATAGACACCCTTATCATAATATCCAAAGGCTTGTTTAAATAATTTTTCTCTATCTTTTTCAAAATCAGGTGAACCAAGTAATTGTCTCATTACAGTTCCACTCACTTCTTTACCACCGACTTTGATTGATACGTGAGGTGCTGTAAGAACGTATCCGTTATCTTCATAACCATTCATATTGTTTTTGTTCTTTTTATAATCTTGAAAGTATTTTCCACCTTTTAATCTACCAGCATCTTTAGCTCCAAATATATAAACAACTGCTGTAGTATCTTTGTCATATTTATTCAGTACGTTTTTAGCTACATATGGTGATTTTTCTTGGACGATACGATTCTTTGGTATACCCATCTTCACCATATGACGAACTTTTTCTTTAAAGTTCATTGGATGTCTTGGTGGTTGTTTTATATTTGATGTAGTGATGTAAGCATCATCTACTCTTGACTTCAACCAATCATAGGTTTTTTTATGATGAGGGCCAAATGGTTGGAATCTCCCACCATAAATACCAACTACCTTTTTAATTTTAGTTTTGTCTTCTTTTACTGGTTCGTAACCTTTTTTCTTTTTATCTTTTTCTTTCTGCCAACCACCTTTTTCTTTGAAATCGTCATCAAAATCGTACGTGTCAGGTTCTGATAATCTACCCATTTTATCAGCTCCCATTGAATATCTATGATGTCGAGAAAAATCTTTACCAGCATCCGTTTCTGGTTTATTTTTTAATTTTTTATATTTATCTGTGACTTTTATTGGTAATGCTTCATCTACTTTTTTGTAACCACTACCATAAGGAACTGAAGTGTTACCTTTTTTCTTCATCTTCTTTACGAGTTTTCTACTTGGTGATGGGATTGTTCCATCGAAACTAAAGGTTTCTGTTTTACCTGTATCTGTTTTGAAAAATGGGCCTCTTCTAAGTGTTTGAAATCTCACAGCTACCTTTTGTCCAAATAATTTTTTAGGTGCTAAGATTCTTAGTAAGACTGCTTTTTGAGGATTATCTACTTTTACTAACTCATACTCTATCTCTTTATACTTCTTACCCTTATATGTAACATTCTTACCAGTAATAAACTTCTCTATTTTATTACCCTTAACTGCAAATGCTTCCGATAACCCTTGCTGTTTTAATATTTGTTGTTTTTTAATCCAACTCTTTGCTATTTTATTTTTGATTGGTTGTTTTGTAAACTTACTAACGCCTTTTTTAACAAGTGAAGCAAACTTTTTCTGAGCTACATCAGGTTTTAAAAACTTAGAATTATCCACAATAAGAAAGTTTGATTTAAATAAATTCTGAAACTTACCAAGATTAGATTGTACACCTTTCCAACTCTTTTCTAATAAATCTGGTGGTAATATTCTATCTCGTTCTTGATTACGTTGTTGTGCTACATCGAGAGAGGTATTAACAAATACCATATAGGTATCGTAACCATCTTCTTCCAACTCTCTTTTCATCTTAGCTATCTTACCGTAATCGTGACCCGTACCATCAATAATCATACCTAACTTACCATCTTGATACAACTTCATTCTTTGTTTAGTAAGTGATTTAGCATAATCTCTCAAACCACTCTGACCTTTAGATGTCAAATCTTTAAACAACTCATCTGGCATCTTATCTAAATCAGTTCCGAATCCGTATTTGTTCAGAAGAAACTTTAACTCTTTATCTGAGTTTACCATTTTCATGCCACTCATGGAAATGTTTAATCGTTCAGGTATACCAAATAAATTTTTAGCTACATAAGTCTTACCACTACCTGGCCCTCCTGCAAGAAATACAGCTTTAAATATACCAGGATCATTAACACCCTCGTTTATATTTTCTTCTTGTTTTAGTATTCTGAATGTTGTAATCTTTTTACCATTAATAGTTGGCATTCCGTGGTCATCTTTACCAATTGATTTGACTACAACCTTTTTATTTTTAAACCTACCAGTAAGAATAGTATCACCTATTTTTACAGGTATATTAATATCCTCATTCTTCTTTTTAGTTTTCTTTTTCATCTTATTGATGTATTTACGATACACGGCGGCTTGTGATTTTTTACCCATCTCACGAGCACGTTGTTCCATAGCTACTGCAGCTTGTATCTTGTGTGCGTGGGAACGACCACTCGACTTAATTTTACTTACCGACGCTTGCGCATCTTTTACGGTAGCAAACTTAAGACCCTTGATGGTTCCTTTTGGGTTTTCATCCGTGTATAAATCTGAATGAGATTTGGAGCCACGATGTTGTCCTTTTTTTCTTGGGACGCGTGGTTCTTCATTAAGAAATGGTGATATTAAATATTTGGTTAGTTTATTCATTAAACAGATAAAGCCCTTTTGTACCAACCATATATGAATCTCTCTTGTTCTGGTTTCTTGTTTACTAAATCATAATAATGTTTGAGACGATAACAACGAACCCTATCGGTGGAGGGTTTGTATTTAGCCAAAGCACCCTTTGTGCCTGGCCCGAATCCACCGTCAACTGTTAAATCACCACCTTTACCGTTGATAGCTCGTTGTAATATTTTTACCGCAGTACCCCTACCTTGATTCACACACATATCAAAGAATATATGTTTTAGCTCATCAGGTAATTCGTCCACCTTATTCTTATCCCAATAGTCCCTCTTGTAGATTTCCTTTGCTCCCTCTTCTGTAAGGTTCTTGATGTCCACATCAGGATAAAATCTTTTTGCAATTCCATAATTAGTCTCACCACCTAAATCTTTTGGGTCGTGTACATATCCACCCTCGTGGTCAAGCGTAATCTGTATTATCTCATCAAACGTTGTTAAAACTTTGTCACTTTTCATAGGTTTGCTCCCTAATAACTCTATTATAAATTTAAAAATGTTGTATATATTCATTAATAAATATCTTTTTAGTTATTTTTCTTATTTTTATACGCCATTTTGTCTCACGGTATATGTGTGGAAATCAGCACTCGATACAACCGTTGTACCACTAGAATTTTTTAGAAGTGCTGAAACTGTTAGGTTCATAGTCGTAAGTGATTCAGGAAGTGCTCCTCCGTCACCTTGACTTCTGATTTGGAATTGAACGGTATTTGAACCTGCATTTAAACCTGTTTCTGTTAAACTTACTGCGGAGGTCGTACTTACATCACTTGATACCACTACACCTGTTTGTGCTGTGCCATTTGAGGCAAACACCGTACCAGCACCAGCTGTAAATGGTAGATGACCCATATCTACATTTACTCTAGTTAGGTTATCATTAGCCGCAGTTAGTGTTACTTGTAACTGGTCGTTAGCTGCTGCTTGAACCGTGAATGTGAATTTATCACTCAAGTGAACCGTACTTGAATTTAAATGTGTGTCGGTTGTGGATGAACCATCATCGATACTTATCGAACGAGCACTATCTGTGGCAAAGTCTGTCGTACCAGTGAAGGAACCATCTTGATGATTGTTGTCAGCTCTCACTTTTATTGCATATGTTTCACCTGAATTTAATGTTAGTCCAACATCATCTTTAAGTGAAATGTCTTGTGTGATACTTGCTCCTTGTGAGTCTGCGTTTACCGTTCCTTCTAAAGCAGCTCCTCCAGAAGCAGCTTGTGCATTAACCGTAAATTCTCTCGTTACGAGAGCGTTAGCTGTAATTCTAATTTCAATATCATCTGTAGCGGTTGATACGGCAGTTCCATTTATACTTGGTGTGCTTGGTGTATCACTTCTTAAACTCGATACAACACCACTACCATTTATAATAAAGACATTTCCATCAAAGTTAAATGCTTTACTACCACCATCGAAAGCTGTCGTTGTAGAGGCATTACTAAAAATCGTATCACCATCTGATATACTACCAAATCGATGTTTAGTAGCTGTTGCACTTGAGGCTTGTTCTGCACCCTCTAACAATGAATCGTAACCTCTGAATGTACCAGACCTTCCAATAAGTGCAAATGATATGGCCACTACTGAAGTGAATGATGGTGAGAAAGCAGAAATACTACTACCATCTTGAG
>Ga0208669_1000277_pt1 | contig 20920 bp, 28 predicted proteins | sample 21_taG_FD_184095 | JGI IMG/M metagenome (GOLD analysis project Ga0208669, IMG submission 184095) | Marine viral communities from the Subarctic Pacific Ocean - 21_ETSP_OMZ_AT15319 metaG (SPAdes) (version 2) | ecosystem: Environmental > Aquatic > Marine > Oceanic | place: Pacific Ocean | collected...
AAATCTAAATAAAAACCATTGTTGCCAAAGGTTAATGATGAAACATCTTTCGGCTTCCATATTGAAGGGCTGTCCTCATCATACTCACCGAAATCACTTGCGGCATATTGAGTTCCATCTACAAAACAAACCTCTGCCATATAACCATCAAAATACATATTGGTGCTACTTGTTCTACGACCAACTGCTATTGTATTTCCGCTATCCATAGCATCACAATCTGTATTTTGATTTGGATAAACATTTACATAAGTATTATCATCATTTTGTTGAACACCATTTACATACAATTTCATTCGGTTTGCTGCTGTACTTTGTGTTGTATCTACTGCAAAAACTACGTGCATCCATGCGGCTGGGTCTTTGTATTCAGGACTTGTAATAAGTTGTGTAGATGTACCTCTATCATCAAAAGTACAATGTAAATCGTAATCTGATGGTGCTCTAAATCTAATACCAGTTTGCCATTCATCAGAACTATCTGGCCCAACATTAAAAATTGTTTGATCTCCAGCGAATGAGCCTCTTTTAATCCAAGCAGAAAAAGTAAATTTTTTTTCATTTGTAGCTGTACCTAGTGTCTTGTGCATATAAGGACTATCCCCACTATCAAACCGACAGGAATTAGCTACTTCAAATGATGTATCTGCTGCTGAATTTGCTCCACCTATAAGAAAAGCCATATTAAGACCCCAACACTGGAAATTCGCCTAATGGTCTTGTTACTGAATCATCTTCTTGTTTTGTATATGTATATAAAGTTTCTAAAGCTGGTGTATCTGATGCATTGGTAATTGCAGTTTCCATTTCAGCTTGTTTAGAACGAATTCCATTTCTCCATGTTGTAACATTGCTAGGAATAGCTGTTGATTTTTCATATTTACGCGTGACGTACCAATCTGTCTCTGATAATAAAGTATTAGCTTGTTGTTTAACTGTTTGAATTAAATTATATTTTAATCCTCTGTATGCTAATTCACCCTCAGTACCTTTTCCATCAGATTCATCTTGTGCAGTCCATAAAGTATCTGCATGTTTTTTAGCTGTTGCGTTTCCATAAGAAGCGGTAACTTTACCGTTTGCAAAAGCATAAGAAACATTTGTATTAACATACCAAGCGTCATCTTTTTTCTTAGAGTTGTCCCAAACAATTTCATATATGCCAATCGCTTCTCTTTGCGATTTAGTCCATAGATTAAATACACCTTTTGGATATTGAATATCTCCAATGGTAATACCTTTATTACCACTTAAAAATTTTGTTATTGATCCGTCTTCTACTAATGCATACATAATATTAAGCCCTTGTTAAGTTAAGGTTCCTTCCAACTTCTATCCAATGTGAATTATGATATCTAAACGTAAATAAATCAGCCTTGCCTGCAGTCGTTGTAGCCGTTGGGGCTGTTCCACCTGTAAACTCGAAAACGGCGTTCCAGGCAATAGTTCTGCTACCTGTTCCATCTTGAATACAAACAACAGAAATATATTGTCCTGTTGTTGGATTAGTTGGTGCATCAAAGGTTACGTTATTTGTTAATGTCACTTGTGCAACTGGCGATGCTCTTACATCCCAATCTTGAGTTGCATCAAAAGATAAGGTTGCTTCTTCTATATAAATGGCTCCAGTTATTTTTGATAAATTATTAGCATCTGCTGATAATACTTTTGAAGCTGCACTTGTACCTAATGTTGCAAGGTCACTGTAATTTAATTCTGCTGCTGTAGCTGTAACGGCTGTACCTGCATATGCAAATTTACCAGCTGATGATACATTAAATGTTGCATTGTCTTCAATTCTTGCAACTTCAGTTCCATCTCTTTGTTGAAATATAATATCTTTAGCATCAACAATGGGTTTAATAATCACATCGCTTGATGAGTTAGTAATTTTTAAAACTTCTGTTCCTCCAGCTTTAAAACTCCAATCGTTTCCGCCAGCATCTAGAATAATGTCTGCTGCTGCATCAACTGTTAAGTTGTTAGCACTAATAACTAAATCAGTACCATCTCCTTCAATTTTTTCTGAATCTCCACCAAATACAATTCCAACATCATTTGGAATATGAATATCTGATGTAGCTGTTAAATTAATTTTAGCTCCAGAAGTAACTGTTAGATCTGTGCTATCTCCTTCAATTTTTTCACCAGTGCCAAATACAACTCCTACGTTTGCTGGAATATGCACATCTGATGTTGCTGTTAAATTAATCTTAGCACCAGATGTAAAAGTAAAATCTGTACCATCAGAAGCAATACTTTCTCCACCATCATCAAAGAAATATAATTTTCTATCATCATTAATTCTCATGACTTCATTACCATCGTATTGTTGGAATACTAAGTCATCTGAATCAACACCAAGTTTAATAATTTGAACACCTGCTGTGCCATCCATGTCTAAAGATAATTGTAGTGTGCCTGCATCTTTAAATTCTACATTTCCACCTGCTGCATCAATTACAACATCAGCTGTAGCGTCTAAAGTAATATCTGCACCGGAATCTATTTCTGCGATTACAGGTGTAGTTAAAGTTTTATTTGTTAAAGTTTGTGTTGCAACAAGAGATACTAACGTTGAACTAGATCCATCTGGTAATAACATTTCATTTGTTACTCCTGCTGAGTGTGGTTGAGCTTTTATAATTTGACCATGTGAATTAGATTCGCAGTTAAATTGAATAGCACCTGAATTAGTACCACCTAAAACAGTTACATGTCCTGTGCCTTTTGCACTTATATCAAAATCAATATTAGAGTCACCACCAGTAGCTTTTATCGATGGTGGATTACCTGTTGCAGCGTTTGTTACATCAAACTGATTAACTGCTGAACTTGTTGTTTGAAATATAATTTGTTCGTTGCCATTTTCATCGGCTATAAAGTGTGCATCGTCAATTAAAATATTTGCAGAGTTAGTATCTAAATCACCGCCTAATTGTGGAGAAGTATCTTCTACTATATCTGTTATTGCTCCTGATGTAGCAAGTCCAGCTACAACAACTGATCTTGCAACTTTTTTAAGTCCGCCACCAGAAGTATCCACTGCTATAAATACATCATCATTAGCAATTGTAGAAATTGATGATAAATCACCAGCAGCAATTGAATTAAAATTTGTACCATCTGCAACTAATAAATTACCCGCAGTATTTGTACCCATAGTAATGTCATCACCAGATACTGTAAGATCACCAGATACAATTACATTACCACTAAATGTAGCTTTACCGGCATCAGACATATCAAAAGTTAAAGGAGTGATAGTTGAACCACCATCATTACCTTTAATTGAAAAATCCGCATCAGAAACTTTTGTCTCTAATATAACATTGCTTGATGAATTATGAATACGAGCCATTTCAGTGCCATCATCTTCATAAATAATACCACTTCCAGCTGTGCCTGCATCAAGAGTAATACCGCCACCAGATTCTACATTAATAGAATCAACAGCTGTACCATCTGAAACGATATCTAAATCACCATCAGCATTAGATCCAATTGTTAAACCTGTGTCTCTAAAAAGAAGTTTATTTGCACCATTTAAAGTTAACCCTGTGCCATCTGTATGTGTTAAAGTTGTGTCTGAATCTGCACCAAAACTTAATACAGCAGAGTCACTTAATAATTTAAGATCATCACCAATAACAGCATCTGCAGCTACTGAAAGACCACCATCAGTTTGTAGTGAACCATCAGTTGTTGAAGTTGCGGCAGTCGTATCATCTGTTTTTATAATGCCACTCGCTGTTACTGTAGTCGCTGTTAAGGCTTGTGCAGCAATCGTGCTACCTGATTGTGCTGTAAAAGTATTTGCTGTAAATTGAAAATCGTCGGCTCCAGCTATTTTAATATCTATTTGATCATCTGTATCTGCTGTAATGCTTGTGTCGGCATCAGCGTCTAAAATAAATTCATTACCATCTAAATCAAACGCTCCTGTAGATGAAATTCCTGTGTCGATAACATCTGTACCATTACAATATAAAATTTTTGTTCCTTTATCAGTTGCAGCCCAAGTGACACCTGTTTGACCTGAAACTTTTATATTAACGGTATAAGCTCCAGAAGTTTGATTATCTATAATCCATAGTTTTTCGTTAGCAGTAACTGTTACAGTTTGATTTCCTGTAATTGTTCCTGTTAAAGCAATGACCATGTTTCTAGCAGCATCACCTACTGTACCGTCTGTATAAGTTAATGCTGTAGTTTGTACACCACCTGCAATAGATTGTGATACATAGCCACGAAGAGCTTCTTCTAAAATTTGTAAATTGGTATTAGTTTTTGTTCCCCAGTTACCGGCGTTCTCGCCAGTGGTCATTAACTCTGTACCAATATCTGTATAACTTGATGCCATAATTTATCCTATGCGCTTCCTACAAATACCTCTAAATCAACTGCAGCTGTATCTGCTTGAGCTGTAATATCTACTAAATCATTTAATGATACTGTTAATGCTGATCCTCCTGCATGCATCGTATCAATCACGCCACCACTATTATCACCTGGATAAATAAACGAGTGACCAGCGTCTACTTTAATTGCAAACTCTGTACTGTCTTCATCTCTAAAAATTAGTGTACAGTGGTTGCTTGAATCTAAATTTGTAATTCTAATGTATCTAACATCGTCTTCATCAAACTGACCTGCTAGATAACTTTTTGATAAATCTGTTGCAGAAGTTGTAGCAAAACCTAACAACCCAGTTTCTGTTGTTGAAATAGTTACAATTCTTTTTACTATTTCATTAACACTAGAAATATCTAATGATCGCTCACTGTTATAGCTGTTATTGTTTAATGTGATTTCTTCTATTACTTTTACTGTTAGTGTTGCCATATTTTATCCTTACGGTGTCTGTTGAGGAACTGGTATACGAGGTTCTCCATCCGTATAGTCATCTCTTCTTCTTCGACCTATTTGTTCTGCACCAAACTTCTGTACTTCAGTTTGATATTTTTGTTCATAAAGTTGTAACATATCCATTGGACCTTTTAAATAGCTAAATGCTTCTACCAAGCATGCATATAAAAGTCCATTTCCAAAATTAAGACTTAAATAATTTGTTGTATTTGCTGAGCTTAATCCTAGAGGTCTTGCTGCATAGTGTAATTTATACATAAAAGCTGAGCTAGGTGTAGGAACAATAGTAAGTTTTCCTGAAGTCGAAGCTCCAGATCCTGTCGCTCCTCCAGACATTGCATAGTATTTTGGCGTTCCTGTTGTCGTTTCAGCAGCATCATATTCTCTTAAATAGCTAATATCTTTTTTAATCAGCCAGCCATTTGCTCCTGTGGCTGCAGTCGTTGATGTATAAACTTGAACTCCTCTAACAAATAAGGTACCTGCAGGTACATTAATACTATCATTAGAAGCTACTAAATTTCCTATAATTTCTTTTCTATTGGCATCAATCGGTATATCTCTTAAAATTCTAAGTTCTGAATTATCAATAAATTGATCAGTAATCGTACTGGATAATACAGAAGTTCCAACTTCAGTATAGTTTTGTATTGCTGTTGTTAATGTTGAATAAGTAAATCCTGCCATATTATGCTTCTAAAGTTGCCGGACCAGCCGAACAATTATTGCCTCCTCCTGATACTCCTCCACTTGTAGCAGTGTTTGTATTCACAGTAAAGTGGTAGTAATCTTCTGTATTATCTATGTCTCCGCTTGAATCTCTTTTGCCAACGGTAATTGAATACCCTGATGAATCAGCAATATTAGCTCCTGTAATACCATCAAAGCCAACTGGATTTTGATAAGCATCAGAATCCGATGTTGTATAAATGGGACCTCTAAATCTTACAGTGTCGCTTGTATCTCTTCCATGAGATTTTTCAAATACATTTATAATGCCTGATGAAGCTGAAATAGTTTCAAAAGGATTAGGTCCTAACATACCAACAACATCTTTTTCAGTTCTTGCTGGTCTCACATGTTCTAACCCATGTCCTTCTGCACCTGTTCCTCTTGGTTCTAATTGAGGATGTTTTTCTTCATACTCAGATCTATGAACTAACATACCATTCCATTCCTTCATCATTTCTCTGTATGGAAATTCCATACCTGATCGGTCTGATATTGCTTTTGCGTATTTTCCTTTTGCGAATGCCATTATGTTCCTGGGTAATAAGTTTTAGGAAGAATATGAACACTTGTAGAAGAACCATCTTCTGATAGTGCTCTTGCTAATTCATCCTCGTAAAATAATTTTAATTCTTGTGCTCTTTGTGGAGCGTATTTCTGTGCTAAATAAAATGCTAATCCTGATGCCATACAAGGTACAAAACGAAACGGTACATCCGTTGCATCTGTATAAGTTGCATCAACATCTTGTATTCTTTTTACAAAATAAATATGAACATCTTTTGACGCGGCTGTAGAATCAGGCGTCGTGTATAAAGTGACTGTTGTTTTGTCTACAAATCTTTGTACAAAATATCTAGAAGGTGTTCCTTTAGATAATTTATTTGCTAATCCTGAATAAGTTGATCGATCTGTTTTAGTAAGAGCAGAGTCTGCTTCTGATACAGTTCCTCTACCTGTTCGGTAAGTTGCTTCTAATATATCAGCAATTCCATAAGTGGAAGTTCCTGTTGTTCCACCAACTGTTGTTGATGATGTTCCATCGCTTGTCGCTCTGTAGAAAGTGTATTCAGCTTGGCCTTCAACCAAATCAATATTAGTGTCGCCTACTTCCCAGTAGTGCAAACCTCTATTGCCCCATTCTTGAAATAATATATTTAAAGAACGCCTTGCTGTTTTTAATTGATATCCCGAAACAGATTGTAAACCAATTCGTTCGTATGCTTCTTCAATGATTTCATCAACAGCAAATGTCTTATCGAACGTTACTGTTCCGGAAGTAGTATTAGCCATTTGCTACCTCCTAATACGATTTAGTTAACTCTAATACAATCGTATACGCATCATTATTTGTATGATGTAAAGTTGTTAAAGCCACGTCTCCGCTTACACCAGTAGCTTCTGTATTTTTTAAACCACCAAAAGATCTATAATCAAAATGTCCATTGGTAGGTTCTAAAGCTACACCGCCACCTAAAATTAATGCTTTGACATTAGTGTCAGCAGCCCATTCTAGATCAATTCTCATGCCTGAAATTGCGTACCATACTTGTGTAATATGCACTCTTGAGCATGCTGCGCCTGTATGAGAATTTGAGTTTAAAGCTGAAACATCAACTTTTACTACCGATGCTTCACCATTACCATCAGAGATGTTTGTAAATTTCATTACAGCGGTTCTATCACCGTCTACTAATGTTTGACTTGTTACTGCGTCTGCCATGTTTTCCTCCTGTTAGAGAGAGGGAGCCGAAGCTCCCGCTCTAATTTAAGTTTATTTATTAGCCGTTATTGTAATCAAAAGCTGCGCCAGTGATTTTAATAACTATTTTACCTGCTGTGTAAGCTGCTTCAGTAGCATCTCCAGTAGTCAAGTAAAGATATTTTTTACTTAATGCTGCAAGTGTTGCTCCACCGTCAGCAGAAACATACATACCTAAAGTTAAGTCACCATTATTAAGTAATACTGTTCCACTAGATACTGCTGCGTTTTCTGCATCAGTAGCTGTAGCACCACATACTAAATTAATATCTGGGTCTCCACCTGTTGGTACTTCTAAACATGCAAATTCTATTTCAAATGGAATACCATTAACTCCAGTTGTTAGTTCTGCGATGTAAGCATTAGCTGCTCCACCATCAGTACCAATAATATCATTTGCAGCACCACCAGAAGCTAATCCACCATGTAGATCGATTAGAATAGTAGTGTAGATAAGACCACCAACTTTATTCACAAATGTACTAATTGCATCATCAGCAATTCCTGTGCCATGATCATTAGGTGTAACTTTAAAAATAGTTGCTGCTGTACCTAAACTTGCATTGTTAGTACCTGTTGAAGTACCTGCTGCTACAATGTTGTTTCCAGTGCTTGCAACTTTTTCTATTTCCATACCACCCGCTGCTTTTATAACAGCATAGTCTACAAATGCTCCTGTAGTAGTGTTCTTAGTTGTTGCTTTTATATCGCCATCAGAACGTACCGTTCCGTTAAACGTTGTTGTTGCCATAATTATAATCCTCCTAGTTTATGTGAATACTGTCTCTAGGCCGTCGACTATACTGCGTCAGTATTCTAAAATAATTGTATAGTAATTTTTTATAGCGTTTTTTTAACTAGAGTGCAAGAGATTATGTGAGCCGGAGACGTTTTCCGATATGTAGCTTGTTAGATTAAGTAGCTACTGAAACTTGTGCCTGTGAGTCTTCAATCTTATTTACTCTGTGAGCAATCTTAGCTTCTTCTAACTTGATCTCAGTGATGATTTCTCTAATTTTATCATCAATTTTAACCATGTTAAGAGTATATTTACCTGATTCGTTATACTCTTGCTCCCAACTTAACTCCAAGGACTTCTTCTGTTTGTATAGGTCTTGTGTCATATACAACCTCCTCATAGGTTATCCATTTACCTTTTTTATTGGTAAATCCATCAGACTCGAACAATACCTCATTTTTTCCCAGCTTGTCAAGGATAGATTGTTCAATACTTTCAGCATTATCTTCAGCCATTACAGTAAAATTTGCATAGTGCCCATGATAACGGATTTGTATTCGAAAGTTTTTCATAGTGTATTTCTTACTTTATGTTTCAAATGAGGCCGTTTTAAGGCGGCCTCATTCATTTACTTATTTACTTATTACGCACCTGGTGATCCGAAGATACCTCTCCAGTCAGACCAGCCGAAGCTGTATCTTTCTCGAGCTTTGTATCTCACGTTACCAGTTTCAAAATCGCCTTCCATAGCAGTTTTGATTGGTGCTCTTGTGAAGTGTTTAAGTCCATTTGGTACATCTGTTTTGATAAAGAATGCATCAGTGTCAGTTAAGTAGTGGTTTACCACATATCCTTGTGGTACCATTCCCATAGACGCTACTGCGTTGATATCATTGTCAGCTGTTCCAGTTCTACCTACAGATTTCATCAATCTTTCAGCAGTAAATTGCAAAGCAGAAGGAATAATTAATTTCATTCCTTTAGCTGCAATTTTCAGACCACGCTCATCAGTTAGTGCAGCAATGTCAATCATTGATTGCTCTAAAGATGTTTCGTTAAGGTCTGCAGCAGTTGATAGTTCGTTTTGCTCAGTACCAGCAACAATTACGTGTGCTGTTGAACAAAGTTCTAAACCATCTCCGCCAGTGTATGAACTGTTAAACGCTCTGTTAAGAACATTTGCTGCTTTAACTTGTTTAGAATTAGCCATTGATCTAGCTAATGCTTTTGTATAACGAGACGCAAGTCTGTCATACAAGTTATCTTCAATCGCTTCTTCAGTGATTGAAAACGCTAAAGCAAGCGTTTCATGCGTGTAACGAGCCGTGAAAGTTTCTTGTGCTGCATCGTAGTTAACACTTTGACCTTCAGGTTTTACAGAAGCATTTCCAAATCCAGATAACATAACTTCTTCTTCAAAAGCTCTGTCTGAATTTTCTGAACTGAAAATTTCTGCATGTTCGTTAGCGTAGTTTTTGTATTCCAAGCCGAATAGTGCATTCAAACCTGGTTCTAGTTCTTTAACTAGTTGTGATCGTGATATTGCCATGTTTTTATACTCCTATTATGCTAAGGCTGTGTCTACTTTAAACACATGTTCGCCGACATTAAATACACAATACGCGTTAGCGTTAGCTGAACTCGTATCTTGGTTATCGGGATCGTTTGAGATTCCGATTTGTTTGAAACCATTGTCAGTCGCTGCTTCAGAAGTATCTAATTCTGAAGTTGATTGACCAGTGATAGTACTTCCACCAGTTCCTACGAAGTCCATTGCTGAATGATTCATAGCTGCTGTTCCAGTACCATCATGTTGTGCTTCAAACACGATGTAAGGGTCGACATATACGGAAGCTTTAAGATCAGAAGCATTAGTGCTTGCTGGATAATAAGCGCTCCAAGTTGGTTTGCTAGTTGTTGGATCTGTGTAAAACACGCCTCCGAAAACGCCCAATTGTTGAACGTCTGCGGCAGCTGCTGCTTCAATCCCACCAGCTGTAACTGCTTCAACTACTTGTCCAGTATAAATTGCTGTATTGTAGTTAGCTGCAATCACATATTCTTCAGTTCTGATTTGTCCACCAACAAGTGATCTTGTAGGTCTGAAACCAAAAGCTGCGTCTTGATTTGCCATAGTTTTTCTCCTAATGCTTACAGAAATTCTGTAAGCGGTTAATTTAATTCGTTGGATTAGGAATCGCTAATAAATTAGTTTTTCTTTGTTCCACCGAAGGTTACACGGGACTGCCTCTCACTATTGATTGGCATTCCTGGGTGTTGCTCCTTCATGAGATCGTTTTCTATAGCGTCATTTGCGTCTTGAGTCATATTATTAAAATATGCTTCGCGCGATTTGACAACCTCTTCGGGTACCTTCGCAAGCAAAAGGCCACCAACTCCGATTACCCCTTTGTATTTGCCTTCTGTAACAGTTGGATATTGAGATCCTGGATATGCATCAGCTCTTACAAGCTCGTATCCTGATCTTATTCGCCCAGCCATGTTTTTTGAATCATCAAAACCCATAGTCTCGGCTCTTATCCACCTGTGATGATAACCATCAGGCGCAGGGGGTGCATCTAAAGATGATGGTGGAGTCCAAACTTTTTTCTGAGCTGTTTTTTCTCTTGTCTGGCTCGCACGGGAAGTTTTCATTTTGTCGTCGTTTTGCATATGCTTATGCCTCCTTCGTGATTTTTAATTGTTTCGCATATTCTTCAAGTGGCACACCTAATTTTTTAGCGATTGCTACCTGAGATGATGTGAGTCTCACAGTTTTGCGACCTGGATTTACACTTCGCTTCGCTGAAGCTACTGTTTGTGTAGGTTTAGTCGATTCCTGAGACGTAGTATTACCAAATTTATGTGGAAAGTCAACACGTATTCTTTTATCTATTTCCGCATAGTATTCGGGAGAATTAGGGTCAAACCCTTCTTGCTCGGTTAGTTTTTTATGTAAGTCAAAAGCCGTATAAGTCATGGCGCTATCTTTACCAAACCATTCATTTTTTGACGCCCAGTCTTCAGCTCTAGGATCTGGAGGAGGTATCTTCCCTTTGACACTATCATCTAAAGATGGAGTTTTTACATTTTTTTCTTTGTCTTGTGATTGACGTTCTTTTAAAGCATTCAATCTTGTTTCTTCAACCGTTAACTGAGCAATCGATCTTTGAGCATCAACTTCTGCATTGATATCTCCAGCTTCTCTCGCCGCTGTTAATTTTGCTTTAGCTGCATCCAGACCCGATGTTACTCGATTCTCAATGGCTTTAACATAATTAGGTTCAAGTTTTGTAAGTTTAGTTTTAAGTTCATTAAGTTCTGCTTGACCACCTCGAGCAAAGTCGAGAGCGGCTTCTTTTTGTCTTTCCGCTTCTCTCCACTTTTTAGTTAGTTTTGCAATTCTTTTTTGAACACCTTCACTGTATTCTTCTAATTCTTGTTTTGGTTTTTCTTCTTCTTTTGGTTTTTCTTCTTGCTGCTTGTCGCTTGATTCCTGCTTCTCTTCAACTGCTTCTTTGACTTCTTCCTTCTCGACAACCGGTTCTACGGTTTCGACTTCTTTTTTTTCTTCTTCAATATCAACTTCCGCGCCTGGGCCGGTTGTATCAATATCTACTGTTTTTTCTTCTTTGTCTGGCATAGTTCCTCCTATGATTAATTATGATGAAGTACGTTTTCAGGATTGTCAATTGTTCCTAAAACTTCGTCGTCATTTAGTATACGAACTTCTCCACCTTCGATGGGTAGTCTTGATCCTGCGTAACGTGCAAATATTACCCACTGTCCTTTTTTGCACCACGGTCCCGTTGGAAACTTTTCGTGATCATGATAGGCCAACGGACCCATCTTGAGTACATAACCACAATTCGTGGCAATACGTAATTTGTCTAATGATTCTTGTGCGATTAAAATTCCGCCTTTAGTTTTTTCCTTTGGTGTAAAGGGTAAGACTAAAAGTCGCCAGCCGCTAGGATCAGGCAGCAGGGAGCTTTGTTCTTTGATATTGTCGGGATTTAATGGTTCTTTTTCTTGATGTTCTTTATACTTTTCTTCCAATGCATTTTTATGCTTTGGGAGGTCCTTTTCCGATGTCGATAACGTTTCCTTGTTCATCTTTTTGCTCCTTCTGTTTAAGCAGGTTAGAGATTTCCTGTAGCATGTACTGATATGTACGTGCTTGTCCTAACATATACTGATATTTCTCCATGTTGTCAATACCACCACTGATCATAGTGTCACCAACTCTTTGAAGATTGTCTTGTATAAGTTTTTGTAATTTTGCAACGATAACTAAGGGATCCATTATATTATTTCCATTTCTGATCTTTGTAGACCTGTTTGTGCACATGATATTTCATGCCAAAAGACAATTAAAGTCAAGCGCGATTCTTCTTCATTTGTTTGAGAAAATTGGTTTGCTGCATGCCATTCAGCAGCATCAAAACCAATACAACGATTATAAACATTAGCAAAACGAACAGTTTCTTCAAAGTCATTGTTGCTTTCAATTCTAAGTTTTTCAGCTTCTTCAGCAGAAATTTTACCCAGATTAAACTCTCTTTTTTTCATATTATTACGTGTAGTAATCATTGGACCCACACCTTTTTTGGGTTGATAAAGAGAAGTTCCTGAATTTAAGTTAGCATTTTTATTTAAAAAAATTAAATGAGTATGTAAATTTGGTGTATCATTATGAACCCAACCTCTATCTGCTTGAGCATCTATTTTTTGAAAGTATGATAAAGCTCGATAAGCAACCATTGGAGCGGAAAGATGAAGTTTAAGGTATTTTGCACAAATAGCATTATGAAAAGAGGGATAAATTTTATCTAAAGACTCTGATCTTACACCTGGCCACATTCCTTTTGGTTCAGGTTTATATTCTAAGGATTCTGCAAATCTTACAATTTCGTCAGGATGTTTAAAAAAATTATCTACACAAGTTATCGGAAATTGAAACATAATTTTCTTTCATATTAACAGTCCCACTTTCTTAGTGCTTTATTAATTCTTGAATTAGGGTCTCGTGCCGTTTTAGCAGAAGTTAATCTCTTCTTCATACCCCCCATTCTTGCACAAAAGGACTTACGTCTTGAACTTGTTTTAGATTTTGTAGGTGCTTTTAATGTACCACCGGTTTGAGCTTTATAGCTTGCTCTACCTTTTTTATTTAATCCACCAGAAGGTGATTTACCTTCTTTTCTTTGCCATGCAGCAGATCCGCCACTATTCATATATGCTCTTCCATATCCTCTTAAAGCTGCGCCTGGCATTAGATCATTCCTTTGTAATATTTTTCGTATGATTTATTTGATAAAATTTTTCCACCATATTCACTTCTTATGGCTTTTCCTATGTAGCCACCTTCATTAAGTTGAACTCTATTTTTCTTTTTCTTCTTAATTAGATTTTTACCACCACGGCCAATGCCGACAGTTGTTCCACCTTTTTTTCCAATCATGGAAAACATTATGCTTGGCTCCGTTTAATAGCTTTCTCCGTAGGTGCACCTTTAGCACCTTTAGCTCTCATTTTTTCGCCACGTTTTCTTTTTTGTGCGATGTTATACCAAAGACCTTTTTTAGCTGTTTTGCCTTCCTTAGTTACGTGCGTGTCACCACCTGCTCTAAAACCTTTTCTAGATTTATTTTTGTAGTCGTTTCTCATTATTTTTTCCTTAATTTTTTAATCTTCAGTTTTTTTAAATATTCTTTTGTCAAATTTCTACCAAGCGTTGGTTTAATTTTAACCGTTTTTAAAGGATCTTTTATAGATCGTTTATTACTCATTATTTTTTTCTTTTAGTTTTAGGTATTACACCTTTAGCCATTAAAATGTCTTTTTGTGTAATTTTGCCATCTCCTGAGTGATCAGGAAATTTAGCAGATTTACCTGCTTTATAACCCATTCTTTTTCTCATCATACCACCACCCATAGCACCACGTCTATTTGTAGTTTGTGTATTGTGTCTTGGATTTGCCATTATTTTTTTCCTCCGTTGTTTCTAAATACTTGTGTACCCTTTATACCAAAAACGCTGGCAACTACAAGTATCCATAAATTAGTAAACCATTTTGGTAGATTTGAAAAGTACTCAAAGAAAATATTTATCTTCGCCATAGCCTCTGGATCGTCTGTCCACACCGACCATGCGAGCACTATAATGGGAAGTGTTAAAATTGCAAGAACTATTTCATCTTTGTAGTCGTTTTGCCGAGCTTCTAAAAGTTTGCCCTGGTAAGATTCTTCTCCTCGAGCCATACGTTCTGCATGCATCAACTGTGCATCCGACATCGCCATTTTAGTTTTTTGACGGTTGGCATATATTTTACCACCCGCTTGTAACGCTATTTTTGCTAATCCAAACCAAGCCATATTAATACCAAGTTACGGGTTTTTGTGGTCTAGCGGCTCTTGTTCCAGCTACAGGGTTTGTATCTTTTTTATCCTTGTTCACTGCAACAGGTTTATTGTTTTTATTTGCATCCGGTGTAGCAATCACTTTTGATTTGCCTAACGGTGCATAACCTTTACCTACTGTCATTAGTTGCTCCTTCCATTTGTTCTTGTTTTCATTCCAGCTAGTTTTTCTCTCGAATCAACAGCCATATTATACTCCTACCTTTTTCATAGCCTTATTGTGTGACTTTTTAAAACTCATTCCTTTTTTCATGTCTTTTTTCATTTGAGACATGTGTTTTTTGCTGTGATGTTTACTGTGTTTATTAAGTATCTTTTTTTCTCTCTTATCTATCATTAGTTTCTCCCATTTGGTCTAGGTTTCATTCCAGCTAATTTAAGTCTGTTGGCATTTGCCAGTTCTTGTTTTTCAATCGATGTATCCGCTCTTAATTCAGATAGTTCTTCATTCTGTTTAAGTTTCTCATCTTGATTTTGTTGATTCATCATTGCCTTCATGTTTTCAAGATTGATTCGTTCCTGAGCTTCGTTTCTTTTGGCTTCATTATCCATCGCTCGAATATCAAGTTCTCTTGATCTTAACTTAGCAATTGGGTCATTGTCAAATTGTGAAGTTATTTTTTTCTCTTCCTTCATAAAATCTTCCATCATTTCTGCAATCAATACAGCTTTTCTTGCATCAATCTTTTGTTGTGTCTGCTGTATCTGTGCATGTATCTGTTGCATTTCAGGTGTATTCGCTGCAGCTTGCATTTGAGGATTTTGTTGCATTCCCATTGCATGTTGCTGCATCTGTTGCATTTCTTCTCTAAATTCTAATTCTACTTGTTCTTGTGCCATTAAACTAATGTGTTCTAAACAATTCTTTTCAATCGATGCCATCACCATAGGATTATTTCTAGCTAGATTAGTTGCCATAAAATTTAAGTGTGCTGTTATATGAGCTTGGTGATCTTGACCTGGAAAAGCTCTAAAAGGCATCGCTGCTAAAGCATCGATGTGTTCTAGTGCTGGATCTTTTGGTTTTGGTACAGGTTTAGCTTTTAAAATTAAATCAATATCTTTAACACCTAACGCTTCATACATATTTCTATACACTTCATACTGATTGTGCATTTTTGGATTTGAGGCTGCCAATTGCAATTCCGTTTGCGCAAGGGAGATACGCTGAGTCTGTGAAAAGATATTGGGGTCAGCAACTGGCAGAATATCTACGCGGTCGTCGAAGTCCATCTTCATAATTTGTCTTTGTCCTCCAACAACATCGTATGGATATACGGGTGGTAGATAAAGTTTGAAAACTCTTGCTAATAAATTAAATTCTCTTTTCATGGCAGCATATAATCTTTTGTGTATTGCTGACATGGTTCTTGAACCTCTTTCTAAAAGCGCAACGGTCGTGCCCACTGCTGCTTGTTGATTACCCTCACCTACTTGCAGGTCCGCAATGGATGCGAATCTTTGTCCTGCAGATACCACGACGCCCATAAGCTGTAATAAGGTTTGAGAAGGTTCTTTAAATGGAAGTGTCATAAAGGCATCTCTTAGATTACCTCCTGGTGCATCCACATCTCTAAATTCTCCTGGTTGTATTGATTGTGCTTCATCTCTCATTTTAATACCACGCATTTTAAATCCTGCGGGTAAATTAGATAAAGTTCCTGCATCTAATAGTTGTCTTAGTGCAGCTGTTGCTGTTCTTGATAATCCACCAATCATGTGAATTAAACCAAAGCCATAAAAACCTAATCCTGGTAAAAATTTAAAATGAACAAAATATTCTATTTTATCTTTTTTAGGATCGTTCATTTCATAATTTCTACGAATCGATAATATTTTTCTTGTACCTTCTTCAAGTGTTACAATGTAAGGTAATTTAATTCCTGTAGGTTGACCGTCTTGTCCTGAATCTTCAAAACCTTCTAAATCTAAATTGACATGGCATTCAAAAATCGTATACATACGATCATCTCTTCCACGTGTTGCACCTTCAAGTTCTCTTTCTTTTTTCTGAGCTTCTGTTTCTTGCATGTAAGAAGGATTGAGTTCTAAGTCTCTATAAAAACCACCGACTTGTTGTTTTCTTAAATCATTTTCTGTCATACGAATGACATGAATAATAGATTCGCAATCATCCAATGATGTTGCTGTGTAAGGTACAACTAAATCATCAGCGGGAACAAACTTAGATACGGCTCTTTGCATAATGTCATCATAATAAACTTTTTTAAATGCTGATCCTGCAAGAGGTAAATAAAATAACATTTGATCAAATTCTGCTTCGTATTCTTTCATCTGATCCATGATTTGATAATTCATGTAATCTTTAACACGTTGTGACTGTGATTCTTTTTGCGGTGTAGGCATTCCAAGAATTTGTGTTCTTACTGGACCTTGTGATGGTAATAATTCTTTGTAAGCTAACGATTGAAACTGTGTGACTGCTTCTGCAAGTACAGGATGTGTTGCACCACTAGCACCTTTAAAAGGTTCTGTTCGATCATCATAATTAAATCCTAATAAATCTAATCCTGATGTGTAAGATCGTTCCCAATCTTTTCTTGATGTTTTGTAATCTGTATAGTTGTTGTAAAGTTCGCTACCTAATGGATCGAGTATGTCATCAGGTAATAATTCTGCTAAATTTGTAAAGTGACCTTGATCCGGACCTACTTGTAAATCTTCAGGACCAAAATTAACATCTACGCTTCCATCTGGATTGGGTTGTAGTTCTGATGGCTGTTTCATTTGTTCAGCCATTTGTTGTTGCTGTTCTAAAGCAACTTTAGAAGCACTAGGTAGATTTACGTTTTGAGAAACGTTTGGTAATATTTTGTCGATTTCTGCCATTTAAATTCTCCGCTGTTATGGTTGTAGCCTTTTTATACTTAATATTCAAGCCTTTTGACTTTGGCCCTTTTCTAGGGGGTGTTGACGTTATTTTACTGAAACTGGATCTGCTGAGTGCCATTAGTCTATATCATCTATATCTGGAAGATAGTCATCCCACTCGCCTTCTCCCTGTTTAGTTGATATGTAATCCGTTTCATTTTTATGTATTGCATCCACTTCATCTATTTTTCTTTTACGAGTTACAATCTCTTTTATTGTTGGTTTTTTACTTTCAGCATAATTTTTAAGCTTACTAGTATCTGATACTAAATCATCAACTTTGCCTACAACATTGGAACCGTCCCATTCAATTGAATAATCATCCGGACCATGTGTATAGCTTACAGGTTCAGATTCCACAGCTGAAAATTCTGGTTTTGTTTTTTGACCTGCCATTTTACCTGAATCAATAACTTGACCAGCTTTATATTCCAATGAAACAGGTGCTGTGCCTTCACCCATGTTATAAACAGAGTCATAGTCTATTCTAATATCTCCTGTATCTAGATCTCTATAAACTGTAGCTTCCTCTCCATCAGGAAGTTTTTTAGTGTACACAAGTTCTCGTTCCTTCGTTGCCAGCTTTCCTGTAACATCATCACCTTCTTTTATAATTTTGTTTACGAGTGCTGGAAACCATGAAGGCATACCTTGTGTTCCTGTTGCAATGTCCGCGCCTGCTTTCACAGCAGCTTTTTTACCAGCAACTTTTGAAAGACCAAGTAAACCTGCTTTTGCACCAGCTGTACCAATTCCAAGAGCAGCAAGAAGTTTTAGAAAACCTCTTCGTCCCATGCTACCAAATTTAAAAGATACACGGCCACCTTTTTTAAATTCTACAGTTCTACGACCTATTGCATCTTCATATGCTTCTTTAGTTCTTTTTTCAATTTCCTGTTGTTTAAGTTGTTTTGCTAAAGCATCTTGTTCTCTGATATCTGCAATTGGCGCTCGTGCAGCTTTCAATAATTGTGTTCTATCGCCGTATCCTATTTCTTCAAGTTTTTCTTGAACATTAGGTTGTTCAATAGCATAAGTTTCAAGTCCTACACCTCCTATATCTCTTGACTCTTGACGAAAGCCTTCCAATAAAACATCATTTTGCTCTTGTGTGATTAATTTGTTCTTAACCATTTGATCTAAAGATTTTTTTAAATCTCTTTTGTCTTTAAAATTTTGATAAAGTCCTTCAGCTGCTACAGCCAAAGGAATTAATCCCGCTTCCACACCAAAACCTAAAAATCTTCCAGTTTTTGCCAAAGCTCCTGCCGTTTTTGGCATTTTTTTTGCAAACTTACTAAAGCCTTCTCCTAACATACCTTTGCTGTCCATCATATTTTGACTTTTAAAAAGTTTAGCAATTTGAGAAACTCTTTTATCATTCGGATTACTAGCCATAAAATTTTTCATTGATTCCATTTGTCCACCAATTTTTCCAACAGCTGTATAAATATTTTTAGGAAGCATTGAAGCTGGATTCTTTTTGTTAATAGCAATAAAATGTTCAGGTTGATAAAACTGATTAGTTGCTGCTAGTCCTCTCACTTTAGCCACGTATTCTGCATCAGTTAAGTTTGCATAACGATTAAAATTAATTCCTTCGCCTGCTTTTAATCCTCTAACATCTAGATTCATTGCTTCTTTAAACATTTTATTTTTTAAAATAGCTTCATCACTCATGTTTGCAATTTCAGCATTTTTAAGTTTAATGCCTCGTAATTTTTGATTCATTTCTTCTAATATCTTCTTTCCACCAGGTTTATCTTTCCAGTAGTCAGTAAGTTCTTTTATAATTTTCTTTCGTCTGTTCTTAACTGCATTTTTGCCTTCACCTGATGGCAGGTTTACATCGCCAATATACTCTGGAGCAAATTGACGAAATATATTTACTGTTTCCTTACGAGAAATGCCTGTTTTAAACTCAATAGCTCTTTTACTCATGCCACTTTCAAATAAATCAATAACTTGTTTAACTTTTGGAGAGTCTGCTGTAAATTTAGCAGGTTTAAATTCAAATGTTTTACCTCTAGACTCTTCCCAGGCTTTTATCACTTTATTCAGTCCGCCCTGACCTGCAGTTTTTCCTTTTTCAACAATTTTATATCCTAAAGATTCTCCTAAAGCTTTTTTACTTAATGTGCCCTCTGATTTAGCAATAAAATTATCTATTTTTTTAAAAGTTTCTTCATTTATTTTAATTGGAGATTTACGCGCTACCACGCCTGCTTCCTGATACCCGACTCTTCCACCTTGCTCATAAGAATCACCCCATGACTCATATCTCCAGGTGGTTTTTGGTGTTTTTGAGTTTTTTTCTTTAAATTTTGATACAACTTCTTTGTAAGTTTGCATTAGACTCCTAAAATATTTGCCAGGCCGCCTTTGGCATTAGGTTTTCTATCTTTCATTGTTTTATTTTTAATCATTTGTTCTAGATTTAAAATATCTTTGTCAATATCTACATATTTAGCTAAATCTGCCTCAGACGTTAATCCCGATTCTGGCATCTCATCTAATTTTTTCATCATAAAATCTAAACCTGGATCACGCATTGCTTTATTTTGAGCTCTCATAGCCATTTGCTGTTTATCCAGCTTAAGGGCTTCTAATAAATTTTCTAATTGCTCAATTTTTAAACGTTGCAGTTGTTCAAGTTCTCTAGGCATTAATGTTTTAGCAAGCTCTCTTTTATCTACTCCTATTTTACCAGGAAAAAGTCTTTTATTTAGCCCTTTCATTCTTTTGATCAGTGCTTTTAATCCTAGCGATCCACCAAAAATCATAGGCACGCGGCCACCTTCATTTAAATGCAGTTGTCCTGCGATGCCGCCAGAGGCAAATTCTGGTTTACGAGTGTACATGTCCGAAATCATACTTCTTAATTCTTTTCTTTGAATATCATCAAAAGCACCAAAGGCTTTTTTAGCATCAATGTCATCTAATAGCTGTAAAACTTTATTTCTGTCAGAAAAATCAAAATCTTGTTTTAATTTATTGATTTGAGCCGTTGCAACATCATCATCTAAAGATTTTATAATAGGTTCAACGTTTGGTTTTGTCGTAAACTGTTCATTGACTGGAAGGCTTTTAATTCCTTTTTTATCTTTGAAATCTTGTAAACTTTTTACTTTGTTTGAATCTTTAAACTTTTGTAACGCTTCTTGTTGAATTTTTATTTTAGCTAAGTTATCAGGTTGTTTACCTGTAAATTTAATATAGCCTCGTGTAAGACGTGCAATCAATTGTGGTAGTGTAAACATTAATAATAAACCTTCTTCGTTTTAATAATTTTTTCATCCCTATAGTCTTCAGGATGAGGTATTAGTCCACCTTGTCTAAAACGCATTACCGCTTGTGTCATCGAATCCACAAGGTCATCATTATCTCCGTACGGAAAGGCCGCACATTCTTCCATAACTTCCTGTGCAAACTCTTTTTGAGTGGGCGCCCATATAGTGCCGCTTTCAAATAAAGGGGCTACTGCGTTTACTCTTGTATGCTTATCA
>Ga0208669_1000279_pt1 | contig 20910 bp, 42 predicted proteins | sample 21_taG_FD_184095 | JGI IMG/M metagenome (GOLD analysis project Ga0208669, IMG submission 184095) | Marine viral communities from the Subarctic Pacific Ocean - 21_ETSP_OMZ_AT15319 metaG (SPAdes) (version 2) | ecosystem: Environmental > Aquatic > Marine > Oceanic | place: Pacific Ocean | collected...
GTGAGCATTTAAAAGAGGTTTTGAATACAGAGTATTTGATGGTTGTTCTGTTTCTGTGTCTCCACGTTTCTATCCAACCATTCCTCTTTAGTTTCTCCCAACGGTTCTTATCCCAACTCATGGTATAAGTTCCATCTATAAATTCTTGTCTTGTAAAACGCTTCTTGCAATCTAAGTATATTAAGAGTTCAAGGTCAGCGTCTGTTAAACCATAAGTTTTACAGGCCCACTTACGTGTGAGCCTGTAATACTTAAGGATTTGTAAATCACGTAAATCGTGACTAGTTAATCTCAATACTATATAGTGTTAAGTGTAATAGTACAAGATAAGATATCTGCGTGTAAAAATACTGAATTAATATCGTCACAAAGAACTAAAGCACCATCGCTATATTGAGGTCCAGTAGCATTAGCAGCTTGTGCAATAGCTTTCATAACTTCTAATTGCTTGTCAGCAGTGATAGTTAGTGTTACAGTATCAACATCAGCAGTTGCTCCAGTTGGATCAGTTAAACCAGCGTCAAACTGAACTAATACGGTAGCGTCCGCAGCGCAAGTTACAGCTCTTAGAGCTTCAACAGGCCACATGCCAGTATCATCAGCAGCATCGTTTACTATAAAATATTTTTTCATGTCTTAAATTTTTTAATGATTAATAATTAATTTTTGATTTTTTGTTTATTGTTTGTGGTTTGTGGTTTATGTATAATCTTCTATTATAGATATTACACACTTTTTGAGAATAGTAATTATTCTACTAGTACTATATCTCTTGCACGTATAACTCTATACATCTTGTCGTTGTAAGCTATATCATGTCCAGCAGCACTATCATAGTATATAGTATCGCCTTCGACAACAATAGGAACATCGTTGCCTGCAGAAATAATGTTCGCTTTTCTGTATCTGTTTGTTTCATCTGTTTCATCTGTTAATATAAGTCCACCAACTTTTTTAGGACCCTTTTTTATAATATCTACTATTACGTAATCGTTAATTGCTTTCATTTATTCTTATATTTGAAATTACACAATCAGCTGACATAACAGTTAAAGCTACACTCACAGCATTTTTAAGTGCGGACTTAGTTACTAGTACTGGATCGATAATACCTTCTTCAATCATCTTAACAAACTTACCGTTTATTACATTACAACCAAAACCTTCTTTCATGTCAAGGTTTACCATTAGTCCTGCGTTGTCTAATATTGTTTCATACGGAGCAGATAAGGCTTTTAGTAGTACTTTACCAGCTTGACTGGTCGAAATTTTTTGAGACGCATTTAATAATGCTACACCACCACCAGAAACAATCCCTTCTTGCAACGCAGCCTTTGTAGCATATATAGCATCTTCAACTCTATCTTTCTTTTCTTTTAGTTCTACTTTAGAACCAGCACCTACCTTAATTATACCTACACTACCAGATAGCGTCGCTAAGCGTTGTTCTAGTTTACTTTTTATATAACCATTTTTTTCTTTTGCTAATTTACCATTTAACTCATCTATTCTACCTTCAATACCGTCTGTCATACCTTCTAATGTTAAAACTGTATTTTTAGCATTAGTAATACAAAACTCAGCTTCACCTAAGTGCTCAGGCTTCATAAGATCTAAATCGTCACCTAGTTCTTCATTTAAAACAGTTGCACCAGTTAATATAGCTAAATCTTCTGTAGCATCTTTTTTTGTTGGTCCAAAACCTGGAGGATCAATTATATTAATTTTTATATTACCTTTTACTTTGTTCATCATTAGCGCCGACTTTACTTGCTGTGCAACTGGTGCTACTATAAGTAAAGCTCGGTTATTCTTTATAACATGCTCTAGTATTCCTTGTATTTTCCTTATGTTAGGTATTTCAGAAGAGCATATGAGCACAAGAGGATTATCTAACTCGCACGTATGTTTCTCTGTGTTAGTAACAAAGTGAGGTGATGTTATACCGCAATCAATCTGTACACCATCTACTACGTCAACATACGTATCCTCAGTTGGTGACTCTTCCATTAACACTACACCATTTTTACCAACCTTGTTATAAGCATCGGATATTATCTTACCTAACTCTTTATCGTTATTACATGATATAGCGCTTACTGATTCTAGCATATCACCTTCTACGTCAACTGAACTGTTGTTTAAGTAACTAATGACACTATCTAGTGTTTCGTTTACTCCATCTTTAATTTCTCTGATTGTTAGATCTTCTGCGAGTGCAGCGTCTATTTGTTTGATTAGTGCTTCGGCTAGCACTGTTGCGGTAGTTGTACCGTCTCCAGCTTCTTTAACTGTATTTCTAGCAGCTTCTTTTATGAGTGTTGCACCCATATTTTCAACCGCGTCATATAAGACTACGCTCTCTGCAACGGTTACTCCGTCTTTCGTTATGACCGGTTTGCCTCTCCCATCCTCGTAGATCACGCATTTTCCTGACGCGCCTAACGTTGATTTAACGGCTCGGGCTAGTTTGTTAACTCCTGTGATTACCTTATCCTTGGCATCACTACCAAAGTTTAGGTCCTTCACCAATTCACTTGGTAAGTTGTATTCCATAATGTATTATATTAAATTAAATTGTCTGTAGGTATTATTACTTGGTATTATTGGTATTTAATCTTTCTCATCAATGTTTTGACCAGTGTTTCTATAGCTCTCTGCTTTTATCTTTTCTTTTTCTTTATTACTTAATCCAAGTATAGAACCTTCTTCTCCATCATCTAGATTATATCTTTCTCTATCAGTTAAAGGAGCAAGCGGTGAATGAGTTTTTCTTAATGTAAATTTATTACTGTTTTTTCTACCTCTTTCCATGTTTTATGTTTTAATATCCGTAAGTATCTCTATACTTAGCTTTTTGAGCTTGAGTAGATGTCATACCTCTATATGGGTTACTACTTTGTCTTTGATCTCTTCTTTGTTGTCTTTGTGACTTATTATACTCTCTTCTTTTCCGTCTTCTTTCTTGAGCTATAGTTTCTTGTTTATCGGCACCTTTTTCTTGCAGTACACCATCTATATATTTCTGTCTGTTTTGTAAACCTAAGAATCCTTCACCTGTTTTTCTAACTAAACCTTTTCTTTTTCTTTTAGTTTTGTCTCTTTGTATATCTAAAGAACCTTGCTTTCTTCTAGTTGCTTTAGCTAAATTCTCTCCAGACGTATAACTCTCTTTATATCTCTTACCTTTATCATCAGGATCTTCAATATATTTGTTTACTAAGCCTTTGTTCCTAGCTCTACCAAGTCCTTTAGCTCTTCCACCAGCTAAATTTTCAAACCCTTCTACTCTATTTAAAGTTGATCTATCGAAATTTTGCCTAAGTTTACTTCCAATAACTTTTGTTCCTGAACTACCTGTAGCTAGAGACGATGTACCTAAGTTGGTTGCATCTGGTCTATAAAACTCACCTTCACTTGTAATAGCACTTATATTACCCATGTCATCGTACTCAACAGGCGTACCACCAAATTCAGATGTAATTAGCTTACCAGATCTATTACCGTACTTTTTTTTAGCGTATCTACCAACATCACCTTTACGTCTTACGTTAAAAAACTCTGCGCCATCTTGTTCCACTAAGTCTACATTAGCTCGTCTGTATTCATCGCTACTTATAACATTACCTTGATTAGCAGCGCCAGTTATAACTTTTCTAAATGGATTACCTTTTTGTTTATATGCCATGTTTTTACTTATTTGTCTCTGCTCTTATTGCTTCTTTCTCCCAAGGAAAACCATTCCAGCCGTCATGCTTCCATTTTCCTTTATATTTTATTTTACCGTCTTTTCTTTTGTACTTTTTACCTAACCATGTTACGTAATTGTCGGTATAAGTACCTCTTCCAGACTTTATTTGCTTAATGTGCTCTTTTTCGTGCTTTATTACTCTTTTACCAAGGGGACTATCTAAATTAACAGATGGATCTACAGATATAGACCCATCCATGTTAGCTTCAGCTAAAGTATTCTTCTCTAATTTCTTTCTAAATATGTTACCTCTTAGCTTAAATGCCATAAATTCTGTTTATTTAAAAGTTTTTACTACTTTTGGGCCTTTAATGTACTCTAGTTTCTTTGCGAAGTGCTCAACACTGCTTTCTATTGCAGCTTCTGCACCTTCTATTGTTTCTCTTCTTGTAACATCTACCCAATTACTAAGGTTTTCTTTGTTATTTACCTCTGTTTGGTAGTATCCGTTAGGTAATTGTGTAATTCTCCAGTTCTTTTTAGTAGATAAGTGCTTCCACTCTTCTAATTGTTTATCTGAAATTTTAGGTTCTCCAGTATTTACACTGGTTTTATAGTATATGTATGTCATGTTATTTGGTTTTAGTTATTAGGTATAAGGATTTTCCTTATTATGCTTTTGTCCAGTAGGCGTACTCTATAGTTATATCGCCTCCATTGGCAAACACTGTTAACCCTTCGTTAATATCGATTGGGTAGAAAGCGAATTCTCCATTGTGTAGTGTGCCGAAACTATTATCTGCATCGTTTCTAAGTTCTAGAGCGAAAGCACTCGATGTGTTAGTGTTCTTAACATACACATAAGCTGATCCGTCAGATCCAGAATCAGAGTAAACATTGAAGTCTGAGCTACCTCCTACTACTTTTCTACTTAGACCTATAGAAGGTGCTCCTATTGTTAAAGAATCTGTTACTGAAAAGCTCAACGCATCAGATGTTGCATCTGTACTTGATAGCGATAATGTGGGTGTTAATGTTGCCATAATTTTATATGTTTAATCTATTAATTTCCTATAGTTTAAATAATTACATAGTAGTTCTTATATTTACTACCCGGGTATGTATATTATAAACATAGGCTATTTGTGCTCCCCCCCTCTAAATTTCCCCACCCCCTCCCACCAAAACCCAAACCCATCGCCCACCTCCACCGTTTCGTTTATCATTTCCAATATTCCATTTGCAAATTAAATACACTTCATATTCGATAATATAATATACTAATTAATACTAAATAGATATGATACTACTTTGCGCGTTTATGATGATAAAATGGAAATCATTATAATACAAACTAAATACTAATAATAATAGATAATATAATATAAATAATAACTTAATAATAATAATATGAAATTAAAAAGATTTGTAATAAGAAAGTCCTTAATAGGCAAAGATGTAATAATAACATTCACTAACAAGAAAGGTGACAATGTAAAGTATAATCACGACGAAGTATATAATACTCATAAAGAACGTTTTGATTCAATGAATTGCTTTCAAAAATATAAGTCATATACAAATACAAATGTAATGCCACTCTTCTGCAGAGATATGAAGTTATAAAACTGTGACAACAGCTAGTTACTATAACTTAGTTATATAGCTAATGTCACACTTTTCAAAACAACTAATTAATAACTAATAATAATATAATAATATGATTGGAGTAATAACTTTAATAACAATAAAATCACTTGATTTAGTAATTGCAAAATATGAAAGGCAATTGTAAATGAAGAGAAGTGGCGGAGTAACTGCTAACAATAATTATTCACTAAACAATTAATATACTTTTACAAACTAAATACAGACAAGTAAAGATAATATAATATGAAACAAAACAAACTAAATTTAAAAGACAAAACACTTCAAGACCTTCACTGGTTACTACACACAATGCGAGTGTATCATGCAAGTGCAGATAAACGTAAACAAGTAATTGACGAAATAAATAAAAGAAATTGTGAGTCGTCACAAAATAAAAACGAACAAGTGTAGATAATATAATAACTAAATAAATAAATAATAGCTTATGGCAAATGTAATAAATTCGAAGAGATTCGTGGTGAGACAATCACTAGTCGGTAAAGACACTACAGTAAATGTAGAATTCAAAAATGGTAAAACAGCAACATACAATCACGATAAAGTGTTTAGTATAATGCAAGATAAATTAGAAGCAATGAATTGCTGGTTGAAGTACAAGTCGTACACATCAAGTAACAGCATTCCAGTTATACTAAGAGATAAAGAAATAGTGTAATGAAGAGGCGTTTTAATCACTTTGTAATATTTAAAGTAGTAGTTACTACAGCTTACTTAGTCAGTGGAATAATAATGTTTTCACTACTTGCAGTAAATGTAAACAAAACCTTTAAAATCGTAGAAGTAGAAATGAGTTGTGAGAATTGTGATGAAATAGATTAAGTCATACTAAAACCACTAATGAAGTACTGATTAGTTAGTGGTGACTTGAGACGTAGTTGAGCAGCATTTAGCGTCTTATAAACAATGCGAATGGTCAAGGTAATCAATGGTATCACCGATCGAGGTGAGTGAGTTCGATTCTCACCATTACCACAAAATATAAAACTATGAAAAATAAAATATTAATACTCGGTGTTGCAATCAGTGGATTAGCAATGAGTCAAACTAAGTTAGATTCTATCTGCAAAGGTACAACTACTAAAGGTTTAAGGTGTAAAATTAAAGTAAATCCTGATAGTACAAACTATTGTCACTATCACGATAAAGTAGGTTTATACCAACCAGGTGACACTATTTGGATAACAATTGCAACCACTTGTGGCTCAAAAACAAGTAAAAATACACCTTGTAAAAACAAAACTAAAGATGTTAGTGGTAAATGCCATTATCATAGAGATTAACAAAACAAATACAATAACTTATAGATAATATATATATGAAATGTAAATGTACTAAAATAATACCGAACGGCCGCTTGCGACTTGGTTTCAAAGTGTGTGTCGACTGCTCAACTGTATCAAGATATGGTTGTGCTCCGATAATCAACCACAAGACAGGTAATACTATTCAGATTATGTCTAGTGAAGACGCTGCTAAAGTAGCAAAACTGACTCGTAGGCGCGGTTACGGTACAATGTTAAGATAACTGAGTGATAAATTTTAAAAATGAGAACTATGAATGAAGAGTATAATGAAGAACAACACGACTACTATGCAAGTTACCTAGAAGATATGGCAGACTTAGAATGGTAAATGGTTGAGTAGCTTAACTGGATAAAGCAACGCCCTTCTAAGGCGTAGAGTGTGAGTTCGACTCTCACCTCAATCACAAATAATAAATTATGAACAAAGAACAAATAAGTAAAATAGTAGACAAAGTGTATCCACTAATCGTAAGTAAACTAGGTGGTAAGCAGGCTAACGTCAAGTTGTATCACAATATCTATGATAGATTAGGTGCAATTAACAACGAAGACGCTAAAAGTCCTTCTGCAGAGTATGATTATAGTAACAAAACTATATATCTTTACTACTCAGCGATCGATAGTACTGAAGAAATTATCAAATCACTACTACACGAGCACACTCACAGTATGCAAAGTAAGAGGTTATTTGAGTTACTTTACGATTGTGGACACATTTATTGTACTCATCCTTATGAAAAACAAGCTAAAAAAGCTGAATTAAAGTGGAAAGAATATGAAAATCAATAGAAAAGACATAAAATCGAGAGATCCATACTGGAAACTAGCATCTTTTAAGCGAGTTCATAAGAGTAAAAAGACTTATAATAGAAAAGATAAACACAAACTAAATACGAAAGGCGATAGATAATATAAATATACGTAAAAAAATATGACAGAAAATAAAGTAACAAGTATACACGAAGCAAGAGCGATATTCGATCTGCTCGGTATCAAAGAAGTCACCAAAGAGTGGCAACGTAAGCAAGGTACTCAAGTGTTTGAGTTACCATTTAAAACTATGTACCAAAATGGTAGTACGGAAATCAATAGATTCTCGATCTACAAAAGTGGTTATGTACGTAAAATGGTAGTTCACCCTACAAAAGGTACAAGTTATAGTTGTTATCAACTAAATAAAACTCGTAAATCTGATGAGTATTTCAAAGATTACAAGTGGTGTGATGAGAAAAATGACTCAGTGTGGACAGGTAAGTACCGTAAAAGCAACAGAATAGAGCGAATAATGATACCTAAACATAAAGACAGGTACATATACCTTTGTAATTACATACTAAAAAACTACTACAGAAATAATAAATCTGCTTTAGTTGGCGAATATACTATGAAAAAAGTAACAGAAACTTATAATGAGTGGTGGAAAAGCCAAAAAAGCATGGATAATTTTCCATGGAGTGACGAGTGTGAGTCAGAAACATTCACTAAAGATGAAGTAAAAGTAATAATTAACGGACAAAGATATAATTTAAATTAAAGATATGGGAGTAGAATTAATAATAACATTTATAGTTTTCTTTTTCGTAGGTGCAGGTATCTACGAATTAGCTAGCTATTGGATTAAAAAAGACTAAAATGATAGAAGAATTAAAAGAACTAGAACAAGAAGCAATGGACAATCTAAGCCCAGAGACTTATGAAGCAATAATAAATGACGTTGTAGGAAAGTACGATCAACAAACTTTCCTAGCAGGTTATATAGACGGCTTACAAGCAGCTATAGGAATTTTAAGTAATAATAGCTCAACAATGAGTTATACTATGGAGATCGATGAGATGTTTGGTGAAGACTATGCAAGGATAGATGAAGATGAAAACACAAAATAAATACGATTACTAATAGATAATATATTATATGAATACAATAAAGATATTAAAAAGCAAAGACCTAGTAATGACTAGGCATGAAGACGACCACAGTGTCTCTTCAATATGGAAACCATACACCATCGGTGATCTACCAAGTAACTTCGGTTGCATCGGCTATAATAGAGATAGCGACGGCGAAATAACTAAAAAAGGTATAAGCGAATGGCTAAAATGGAAAGGTTTAATTTACGTAAAGCAAAAATAATATGAATAAAGATGAACTAAATAAAGAAATAGCTAAACTAAAATTAGCTCTTGAGTCACATACAGACCAAGTAAAAGACTTACAACATGACTTAGATATTGCTAACAAAAATCTAGCAGATATAGACAAGCCAAAACTAACACCAAGTCAATTTTCTAGCTTACATAATGCAATAGAAAATGCTATAGACGGCTTCAACTTTAACGAACCTGAAGCTTATCAAACAGAATACGGCATAGATTATGACGGTAAATTGTACATAGATAGCATAGAATTTGACGGCATGGATAATTTAGCTGACGATATTATACAAGCTGTTGAAAAGATGTTTGGCGTAGCTGATGAAGCAGTTTCGTGTGAAAGCGAAACAAGTGAGTAATCAGTTATAAACGAGCGTGGGTTGAAATCACCTCTGCCTACTACGTAGGTGAAAATAATGCGCTCAAAACCGTGAACTATGTGGTTCAATGTAGGATAAAGCGATTCAAGGATAACAGACTTAGACGTTATTTACACGTCAGTAGCAAACCTTGATAGAACCACACCTACGGTTCACAACAGCTTGAAGTGGTACTAATATTGCCTGACGAGGTGGGAGGTTCGATTCCTCCCCAAGCTGCAACACAAACTAAATACGAATTTAGTAAGATAATAAATATATGAAAACAATATACGATAAACTCAACCCAGAAATTCTGGCGAGTATAAACGCAGATAAACAAAGATATCCATTTACAACTAGAGCTTTTAAGCTAAAACTTAAATCTACAGATTACTGGTCTGATCTATCTGTAAGTGATGTTCAAATAATAATAACGCACTCTCACATTAAATTAGTAGAATTAGATCACTTTGATTTATTGTGGGGTGATAAATTTTTAACAAATGAGTAATAAAAAACAAACAGTACCTAAATGGTTCAAAGGAACTATTTACGAGAAAGGAGCAATAGTAAGAAATAGGTTTAGCGGAGACGAATATGAGCTAAACGCATTAGAATTAAGCATGTATGATTTTATAATGGGTGCAACCACAGTAGTGGAAATGCAATATGATAGGAAAATACATAGTGAAGAACTAATAAAAAACCTAAGAAAAGGTTTAGATTGGTTTAGAAAGAATAATGTAAAAGCCTATATGGTGTTATTAGATTAATGGAATGGATAATGCCTACGGTAACAGACGATGCACTGTTATCGATACCTGCAGTAGTAATAGTTTATATATTACTATTTACGTTAGCATCATTTGAAGTTAGACAAAAAAAATAAAAAAATATGGCAACAAGAGCAATAATAAGAATAGCAGATAGAAAAGAAGGTGTGTCGTTTAACGAACACCCTTTAATAAGTAAACATCACATATATCATCACTATGACGGTTACCCTGAATATCTAGGTGTGACATTAGCTAATTACCTTAGTGACATTAGCGTTGTAAATGGTATTGGTGGTGAAGGTAAAGTTGCAAATGGGTTAGGTTGCTTAGCAGCTCAACTTGTTTGTCACTTAAAACTAGCAAATGCTAGTTGTGACCAAGATGGTAAAATTAATATTCCAGCTGGTAACGTGTACTTAGATCCTTGGGATCTTGGTAGAGATGACGTAGATTATATATACTACGTGTGGGCAGCAGAAGGTAAAAGCATTTGGATTAGTATATTCGAACGTAGCACAGATGATGAGTATTCGTTGTGTAGTTTTGTTGGTACACCTGATAAGTTGATAAAGAAATATGACACAAACTAAATACGATTACCTATGGATAATATAAAAGACGAAAACCTAAAACGTTTAGGTAAATACATTGCTGAAGCTCTTATTGAAGCTGCTATCGAGGTAGATGGTGATGAGTGGATGACAGATGAAAGCAGAGATCACCTAGTTGGTGAGTTAGCTAGATGTGTCACACTACAAAACCTCTACCTAGATAGAGAAGAATATGAGAAATGTGCAATGATGAAATTAAGAATCATGGATCTTACTGATAAACTAGACATAGAAGGTAAGTTCGATCCTACAAAATTAGATGAAGATGATGAAACATAAACCAATGCTAGCTTATCCAGTTAGCGCAAAACCAATAGATTATAGTAAACCAGTATTTATACAACCAAAATTAGATGGTGTTAGATGCTTAATACAGTATGACAATGGCGTGGTAACAGCGTACTCTCGTACAGGTAAAGTATGGAAAAACATAGAACATATAACTTTAAACTTATATAAATTCTTTGATAAACACCCAAATGTTGTATTAGATGGTGAATTGTATAATCATGATTTTAGAGACGATTTCGAACAAATCATATCTATGGTCAGAAAAACAAAACCAGATACCGAGGCACGTGCTAAATCACGCGATAATGTGCAATTTCATTGTTACGACTTTGTAAACAAAAAGATGAAGTTTAGTACACGTAACTTGTGGCTTACTAAAAACCTTCCAACTAGTTATTGTGTAGAACGCGTGCAAACGCTAACGAATGTTGGTAATTATACTCAAGCAAAAATATTCCACACTAACTACTTGAATCAAGGTTACGAAGGTTCTATTGTAAGAATAGATACACCATACCAATGTAAACGCTCGCATAGTCTCAGAAAGTTCAAAGACTTTCACGACTCCGAAGCTATACTAGTCAACTGGGTTGAAGGTAAAGGCAAGAGAAAAGGTACAATAGGTAAATTCATAGCAATAGATTTCGAAGGTAACTCCTTCGGTATGCCTGTTATGGATAACTTTAAATACCTACAAGACAACTTTAAAAACATGCAGCAATGGCTAGGCAAGACAGCTACGTTCACTTATTTCGAAAGAACAAAAGCTAACAGCTATAGACATCCACTGTTTAAATGTATACGTGATTATGAATAAAAGATTAAAACTAACAATTGAAAAACATAATAAGGTTAAGTTTAAAAGACTACCCTTTTTATCATATAATTCTAAAAGAATTATTATGGGCACATTGACACCAAAGTGTGACAATAGCCCTAAGTAATATACAGTAACTGGCTTATGTCACACAAACTATGGATAGATATTTAAAGTTTTTATGGAACAGAAATATTGTTTATAGACAAGATCCTATAAACGACATACCAGACGTGGATACCAATCAGTACATGTTTTACAAGAACGGTACGCACGAATTTTATGATTTATTTAGAAGTAAAGCTAAAATAAATACATTCAGAAGTCTAAAGTGGCATTTGCTAGTTATATGGTATTTAAATCCTGATCTAGAAGTTAATAAGTTTATAGAAGTAGCTAGATTTATTGCTAAGAAAGGTCATGGTTTTACAACCTTTAATATATCTAAAACTAACTTAAATAGAGTTATAGATGATATAATGACATGTAACCTTGATGATCCTCCTAAGAACAGAATCAGAAAAGTTATATTTAAAATAAACTCAGGTTTAACTAAATCAGAGAAATTAAGTATTGTTGGTCAATTAATAGGTAAACTAAATAGCGTAGGTAAGCCCGAAGTCTATGAATGTATGCTAGAATTAAACCACAATAATAAAAAGATTACTATAGCTAAAATAGCTAAGATGTTAAATGTATCAAACAGAACGATACATAGAAGAATGTGTAATGAATTGAAACAAGAAAAACAAATACTAAATGAACAATTATGAGGAGATTAATATATGATCTGTACTATGCAGATGAAATATCAGACGATATAGCATTAAAGCTATTAGATAAATTAGAACAACTTAGGAATAAAAAACGATACTAATGACTAGAATAAATGTAGGAATACTACCCTCTGAGCTAACAAATAAACACTTGATAGCTGAACATAGAGAAATAAAGCGTATACCAAATTGTATTGCTAAAGGTAAATATAATATGGAAGGTATACCAAAAAGATTTAAGCTCGGTACAGGTCATGTTAAGTTTTTCTATAACAAGCTGTTATACCTTAAGTTTAGGTATGCTAACTTATATACTGAGTGCATTAAACGAGGGTTTAACGTGCAAAATTATATAGGTGCATGGAATAATGTTCCAGAAAAACTAATGAATGATTACAAACCAACATATATAGATAGATTAATAGTACAACAAAGAATTAATGAAAAATTAAATAATGAAAAAGTATAATATTCAAAATTATGTTAGATACAAGCACGATGTTGCTGCATCTATTAAAAGGTTACCACAAGTACCTTATCACGAATTAACTAGAGATCAACTTATTATTAAGTTTTTACCTCTTGTAGAAAAGTTAGCTAGAAAGTTTTCAACCGCTCAACAAGCTAGCGGTGTGATGACTATCAATGATCTATTACAAGAAGGTAATTATGGTTTAACAGTTGGTGTTGATAGAATAAACTGGGATACAATATTAGAGTCTGATAATCAAGAGAAAACAATCAAATCTTTTTTATCAAAAAGAATTAAAGGAGCTATACGTAGAGGTATTGACAGTAACAGAGGTAGTATGCGTATACCAGAGCATAAGCTTAATGAAATACGTAAAGATCTTGGTGAAGATAAACGTATGGTACAAATGTTTTTTAACTCTGTATTCTTAAGTTTAGATGCGGGATCAAAAGATGATGACAATAATATGGTATACGATATACCAGACGACGCTCAAGCTTATAACAAAGAGCTGTTAGCCGCTTATATAAAAAGTTTAATGCTACAGTATTTAAATCCAAGAGAATTTCAAGTATTAAGATTATCTTATGGCCTTGATTGCGATAAAATGTCTGCAAAAGAAATAGCTGATGTTTTAGGTATAAAAGGTACAAGCTCTTATGTTAGAATATCACAGTTAAAAAAGCAAGCAATTGACAAACTTATAGAGAACGTTTCACACTCGCAAGTGGTTGACTACCTGTAAGTTACTAATGTAAATATCAAAATTAATGTGTAATTATATATATAGACCAAAACAATAAACCATGAAGAAATTAAACCAAACATTAGCAGTCATACAGACTAAGCTAAAAGCAAAAAAGTCTTCGTACAACTCCTTCGGTAAGTACTACTTCCGTAAGGCAGAAGACATACTCGAGGCTGCAAAGCCATTCTTAATAGAGAACTCAGTTTCAGTTACTGTTACTGAGGATATTATTGACACGAGCCCAGTGCCAATATTAAAATCAACAGCTATCATTTCTGATGGCGAAAATTCAATACAAGCAACAGCAGTAGTTGGTGTAGATCTTAATCAAAAAGGTATGCAGACAGCTCAGCAATTTGGTGCCGCATCTACTTATGGCAAAAAGTATGCGTTAGGCAACTTATTTTTAATTGACGACACGGAAGATGCCGATGCAACTAATACACACGGTAGAGCATCTCAAATCGTAAATAAAGCTAAAGCTAAGATGACTGAAGATCAGTATAAAAAAGCTATTGAATTTATAAAAGGAGGAGGAGCAATTAATGCTATCGAGTCTAAATACACCGTTACACCAGATCAAAAATCAGGATTAACAAGAATAAAAATATCTAATTAATGGATAAAAAAATAATTGAGAAATTAAAACAGGACGAACATTACTATGGAAAATATGGTAAGCAGTTCTTGAGTAATTCAGATATATCTATATTGCTTAAAAATCCTAGGTTATTAAAAGAGGATAAACCAAAGACATCAGCAATGGTTGTAGGAGGTTATTTCCACACTATGATACTAGAACCTGACAAGCTTGAACAATTCAAGATCGTTAAGTCTACTACTAGGAACACTAAGCATTATAAAGAAATGTCTGGAGGAGAGATATGCTTACTTCAACACGAGGTTGATAAAATAGAATTAATGAGAGATGCTGTTATGGATAATGAAGTCTGCAGAGACCTTATACTAGGTTCTGACTTTGAAAGAACCGTAGATTACGAAGTTCCGGCTGTTAAAGAAATATACGGAAACATGTGGAAAGGTAAGGCAGATATAATTAACCATGATGAAAAACTTATAATAGACCTTAAAACAACAAGCGATATTGATAGGTTTAGATGGTCAGCATCTAAGTTTAATTACGACAGTCAAGCTTATATCTATAGTAGCCTATTTGGTTATGAGATGATGTTTATGGTAATAGACAAAGAAACTCTACAAATAGGTTTGTTCGACTGTTCACCAGCTTTTTACGAATCTGGTGAATCAAAAGTATGTAAAGCCACTGACGCATACGAACTGTTTTATAAGACAGAAGATTTTGACAGTAAGCAATTTTTAATAACAAAAACCCTTTAAACCAAATGGCAAGAATATATAAAATGAAGACCTGTGGAATATCAGGCAAAAGATTCAGAGCTGATAGTAGTAATTTTTATTTCAATGCTACAGCAAAAGATAAGTTACATCCTTATCACAAAAGCTTTGATAATTTTAGGCGTGTAACCGGCGCTAGTGTAGATCAAGTAAAACAATTAGTAAACTTAATAACTAGATAAATATGGCAAGTATTATAAAAACGTCCATAAATCTCTCTGAGATACCCAAGGACAAAATATATGTTGGTAAGAAAGGTAAGTATTTACCTGTTACCATAACCCTCAACGATGAAGTTGATCAGTTTGGAAATCAAGGACCTGTAGTCGTTGAACAAACTAAAGAAGAAAGAGAAGCTAAAACAGCAAAAACCTATTTAGGTAATGCTAAAGTAGTTTGGACTAACGGAAACAATGTTGACGTTGCTCCAAGAGATAATCAACCAGCAGCTGCGGCACCAGCACCTGCAAAACCAGCTGATTTACCATTTTAATATGAATATAGAGAATACAGAGATCAATGGATTCTTGATTGACAAATTCAATCAATACGGTCTAAAACCTGGAAGCACTCAAGGCACTTGCCCTTTGTGCTCTCATACTAGACAACCTAAAAATAAGACTGCACAATGTGCTTCTTATGATTGGGAACGTGGTCTCGGGACTTGTCATAACTGCGACACTAGTTTTCAATTACATACTTACCAGCGTAAGGGCAATGCAACTAGAGAATATGTAAAACCAATACCGGTTGAAGTATTTGAACCAGTTAAAGACAAGGCTGTTGAATGGTTTAAAACTAGAGGTATAACTCAACAAACGTTAGATGACTTATATGTTACAACGGGTGATGAGTTTATGCCTCAAACAGGCCAAAAAGAAAACACTATACAATTTAATTACATTATGGGTGATGAGCTTGTTAATGTAAAATATAGAGATGGTCGTAAGAATTTTAAACTATACAAAGGTGCTGAAAAAATATTCTACAATATAAATAGTATTGTAGGTTATGACTGGTGCGTTATCACTGAAGGCGAAATGGATGCGTTAGCATTACACGAAGCTGGAGTTAAAAATGTGATATCAGTTCCTAACGGTGCCACGTTAAACAGCAATAATCTAGATTACCTAGATAATTGTATTGATTATTTTGAAGATAAAGAAAAAATCATATTAGCAGTCGATGCTGATGAAGCTGGTCAAGCTTTAAGATATGAGTTTATTAGACGTCTTGGTGCTGAGGTTTGTTACTTAGTAGATTTCAATGGCAATAAAGATGCTAATGACTTTTTAGTAGAACACGGTGCAGAAGAACTTAGAAAGATAATAACTACTGCAACTCAAGTTCCGTTAGAAGGTGTTTCAACTCTTAAAGATATTGAAGCTGAATTATTAGACTTTGTACACAATGGTTTCAAACCTGGTTTTCAGGTTGGTTTAGAAAATTTTGATAATATATTTTCTACATATACCTCACAGTTTATAACTGTTACAGGTATACCATCATCAGGTAAATCAGATTTTGTAGATCAGATGTGTATAGGTTATAATAGAAACTACGGTTGGAAAACAGCTTATGCATCACCAGAGAACAAACCTAATTTTCTACATGCTCATAAGCTAATACGTAAAACATGGGAAGGTCTACCTACCAAAGATGATATTGGTACTGATAGATGGAAACAAGTAACTGAACATATTAATGATAATTATTACTTTATTGATATGGACAGATACACACTAGAAGATGTATTACGTAAAGGCGCTGAGCTTGTTAAACGTAAAGGTATTAAATGTTTAGTCATTGATCCTTTTAATAAAATTAGAGATGTTGACTGTAAGACTGAAGATGTTAATCGTTATACTATGGAATATCTAACTAAGATCGAGACATTCGCAAAAAAGTATGACGTGTTAGTAATGGTTGTAGCTCACCCTACTAAAATGTACAGAGATAAAGAAGGTAAGATTGAAGAGCCTACGATGTACAGTATTAAAGGTGGCGGTGAATGGTATGATGCTAGTTATCATGGCCTATTAGTTCACAGAGATTATGAAGCTCAAACTGTTAAAGTTAAGGTACTGAAAGTTAAATTTCAAAACCTTGGTGAAAACCAAGCTGAAGCTCATTTTAACTGGGAACCAAAGTCAGGTAGCTACATACCATTAGTCACTGACTCAGCCGGTAATGACCCAATGCCATGGGATTAAAAAGTGTTGCTCATGGCACGTTTCCTATGCACAGTAGGTATGATGAAGAATTAAATTCATACAAATGGTGTTTTAGAAACAATATACAAGTTGGTGTATTTCCCGGTTGGACAACTGATTTTGGAGTGTGGTTTATAGAAATAAGAATTAACGGTAATAAAAGTATTGATCCCGCTAGATATAACTATGATAATGTTATGAATAAAGTGTATGAATACTGCGATTATTACTACAATAAATACAATAAAGATGGAAAATAGATTTAAAAATGCAGATGAAGTTTTTAAGTATTATAAATGGCAAATACCAGAATATGGTATTCAATTTGATAATACGCAAGCTTTATTTAATGTAGGTTTCTATATAGATAAGCCAATGGACAATCATATCATAGATCAAGATCGTAATTGGAAATTAGATTATGCTGAAGCTGAATGGCAGTGGTATTTAACCGGTATGCCAAACATTAAAATGTTAGGTGAAATATACGGTAAGGTACCTGAGATATGGAAACGTATGGCTAACGAAGAAGGTTATGTTAATTCTAATTATGGTTATCAATGGCAAAGAAATAATCAATTAGATAATGTTATAGCAATGCTTAAAGCTAACCCAAAAACACGTCAAGCTACTGTTAGTATATATGACGGTAAGGAGATAGACAATGGAACATATCAACACGATACACCATGTACTTACGCTATACAGTTTACGATTATAGGGCAAAAGCTTAATATGTGTGTTACGATGCGTTCTAATGACCTCTGGTACGGTTTCTGCAACGATCAGTATTGTTTCTCAAAGTTACAACTGTTAGTTGCTGATAAGCTTGAATTGTTAGTTGGTGATTATTATCATTTTGCACACAACCTTCACCTATACAATAATATAATTGATAAAATAAATGGATAAAGAATATATAATATACCACATACCAGGTAAAAAAATTGGCGTTACAAACGACCTGTATAACAGAGTAGAACGTCAACAAGGATACGAGGTAGGTGAGTATGAAATTCTAGAGTCATCACAAGATATAGATTATATATCTAAACGTGAACTAGAACTTCAAAAAAGTTATGGTTATAGAGTTGATCTAAAACCATACAATGAACTGAGTGTTAATTTAAAATTAAAAAATATGAAGATAAATATTACGGAACAAACTACTACATTTCCGTGTCCTCTTAATAAATTAAAAGGTAGGCTTTATGATAACATGGAAATGGAATGGGAAACCGAACACGGCCACTGTTATCTAGATGCTGATTTAATTAAGTGGATTGTAGCAAATGCAAAAACATCTATGTTTAATAACGATAGGTGCTATGTTTACAATAAAGCAATGTCAAGGTTTATAGAAACATCAATAAGAAAAGAGGTTGAACCTGAGTTGTTTAAAGAAAAATGTGATGACTGCGAAGAAGTTGTATTCTACTTTGATATGATTAGAGAGTGGGCTGATAAAAGAGGCTTATATGCTAAAGGTGATCCTAAAACTCAATATGTAAAGCTAATGGAAGAAGCTGGCGAAGTTGGTAGAGCTATACTAAAAGATGATACTGATGGTATTAAAGATGGTATTGGCGATATGGTTGTTGTGCTTACTAATCTAGCTGAACTCTGCAATTTATCTATAGAGGAATGTGTTGAAGAAGCTTACGAAGTTATATCAAAACGTGCAGGTAAAATGGTTAATGGAACATTTGTAAAAAACGAATAGTATGAGTAGTAGAGAAATTATGAGCGCTAAGGGTTTTATAGACGAAGACGATGAGTTTAGAGATCCTGTTGTAAAACGTGTTGTAGATAAATTTAGAGACAGATCAGATGAAGGCTTTAAAAAATACGGTACGACTCTTCACGAAGAGCGAACAACAAAGATGAAAGGTTTAATTAAATATTTAGTTGATATACAAGAAGAGCTTATGGATGCAATATTGTATATACAAACAGCACAAGAAGAACTTAAAGATCAGTTAGATGAAAAAGAAAACCACGCATAAAAACAAGAGTAGAAAAAGAGGTCCTGTAAGATCAAGGAAGGTTATATTTGACGGTATAACCTTTGCCTCTGGTTTAGAACGTTATATGTATCAAGCATTAAAGAAAGCTAAAATCCGCTGCGACTATGAAGGTAGAACCTTTACGTTAGTTGAAGGTTTTAATTTTGATAACGAAACCTATGAAAGACAAACAAACGGTAAAGGTGAAATGGTTAATAGAGGTTGTAAGAAAATACTACCTATTAAATATACACCGGACTTTATAGGTAAAGAGTTTATTATTGAAACCAAGGGTAGAGCTAATGAAAGTTTTCCAATGCGATGGAAATTATTCAAGAAAATGATAAATAGGATGTATCCACATGTAACTTTATATAAGCCTCAAAACCAGAAGGAATGTGACAGGGTAGTAGAATTAATAATTAATAAAAGAAAAAATATATGAAAAGTTGGGAATTTAGTATGGGGTTTTACCCCGGAGTACTTCTAGGATTTAGAAGTTATCAAGAGAAAAAGGCAAACAATCACGTAATGTATCTACCTTTTGTAGATTTTTGTTTAACTTTAAATAATAAGTAATAATGAAAGAAATTAATAGTAACATTTTATCTGATATCACCGTTCATATGAAATATGCTAAGTACAATCCTGATCTACAACGTAGAGAAACATGGAATGAATTAGTAGATAGAAATATGGCGATGCATATTAAGAAGTATCCAAGTTTGGAAGTAGATATAAGAAAAGCATATAGTTATGTGTTTACAAAGCAGATATTACCTTCGATGAGAAGTTTACAATTTGCAGGTAAACCAATTGAGATTAGTCCCAATAGATTATATAACTGTTCTTATCTGCCGGTTGACAGCGTAGACGCGTTCAACGAGATAATGTTTCTATTGTTATCTGGATGTGGAGTCGGTTATTCGGTTCAACAGCACCACATAAAGAGTTTACCTAATATAATAAAACCTTTTAGTAAAAGATCTAGAAGGTTTGTTATAGGTGATTCGATTGAAGGTTGGTCTGATGCTATAAAAGTATTAGTTAAGTCTTATCTTGGAGATAGAAAATCATCAAGAGTAATATTTGATTATACTGACATCAGACCTAAAGGTGCTAGGTTAGTGACATCAGGTGGTAAAGCACCTGGTCCACAGCCTTTAAAAGAATGCTTGATTAAAATTGAAGGTATTCTTGATTCGAAAGAAGATGGTTCAAGACTAACATCACTTGAAACTCATGATATTGTTTGTCACATAGCTGATGCTGTATTAGCTGGTGGTATTAGACGAGCTGCGTTAATCAGTTTGTTTACTGCTACTGACGACGAAATGATATCATGTAAATCAGGTAATTGGTGGGAAACTAATCCACAAAGAGGAAGGTCAAACAACTCAGCTGTTTTGATGAGACATAAAATTACTAAAGAATTTTTTATGGACTTATGGAAACGTGTTGAATTATCTGGAGCTGGAGAGCCTGGTATATATCTTAATAATGATAAAGACTGGGGCACAAACCCTTGTTGTGAGATAGCACTAAGGCCTTTTCAGTTCTGTAACCTTTGTGAAGTCAATGTATCAGACGTTAAAGATCAAGATGATTTTAATAACAGAGTTAAAGCTGCAGCGTTCATAGGAA
>Ga0208669_1000280_pt1 | contig 20905 bp, 13 predicted proteins | sample 21_taG_FD_184095 | JGI IMG/M metagenome (GOLD analysis project Ga0208669, IMG submission 184095) | Marine viral communities from the Subarctic Pacific Ocean - 21_ETSP_OMZ_AT15319 metaG (SPAdes) (version 2) | ecosystem: Environmental > Aquatic > Marine > Oceanic | place: Pacific Ocean | collected...
CGTTATTAAAGTAGATTTAAACAAACCACCAACCAATGAAACTGAAGAAACAGAAGCTGACCCAGCAAGAGTGGTGGGAAGCAATGAAGACACCGGAGCCTCACAAGAACAAGAAGAGGTACAGCCGGAAGGAGAAGTACAAGAAACAGAGTTACCAGTACTAGAGGAAGTAACCGATGAAGAAGTCGAAGCTGTAGAAGAACAAGTTGAAGAAGCTATAGCAGAAGCAGAAGCTACTGGAAAACCACTACCAGAGAATATCCAGAAGTTAGTTGACTTCATGGAAGACACTGGCGGGGATTTAAACGACTACGTGAGTTTAAACAGAGATCTAACTAAGTTGGATGATTCTGAGATACTCGACGAGTACTATAAGAAAACTAAATCTCATTTATCCGCTGAGGAGAGAAACTTTTTGTTGGAAGACAAATACGGTTTCGATGAGGACATGGATGATGAGCGTACAATAAGATCAAAGAAAATCGCTTTAAAAGAGCAAGTTGCTGAAGCGAAAGCCTACTTAGACGGGCAAAAGTCTAAATATTACGAAGAGATTAAAGCTGGAAGTAAGCTCACTGAAGAGCAACAGAAAGCTGTTAACTTCTTCAATCGTTACAATAAGGAATCTGAAGAGACTCAGAAACTAACAGAATCTAACAAACAGGTTTTTCAACAGAAAACTGATAATCTATTCAACGACAAGTTCAAAGGTTTTGACTACAACGTCGGAGATAAAAAATACAGGTTCAATGTGAAAAACAAGGACGACGTTAAGACAAACCAGAGCGACCTGAATAATTTTGTGCAAAAGTTTTTGGATAAAAACAATCAGATGAATGACGCTAAAGGTTATCACAAGTCTTTATTTACAGCAATGAATGCTGATGCTGTTGCTCAACATTTTTATGAGCAAGGAAAAGCAGATGCAATTAAAGATACCGTAGCTAAAGGTAAGAACATTAACGTTAACCCTAGAGGAACTCACGGAAGTGAGCAAACTAGTGGGACAAAGTTTAGAGTGTTAGGTGAAGGTACAGATGATTTCAAATTCAAAATTAGAAAAAGAAAATAATTAATCTTTAAATTAAAAAATTATGGCAATTACTAATGGTACTAATTTGAATAGTGTAGCTGCTCCACAAGCGGTGGCATTAGCTTCAAATTATATCGATTTTACAGCCTCCGGTACAGCCGGTTGGGCACAGCAATACCTACCAGATTTGATGGATAAAGAAGCTGAAGTGTTCGGTAACAGAACTATTTCAGGCTTTTTAGAGCAAGTTGGTGCTGAGGAGTCTATGACTGCTGACCAAGTTATTTGGTCTGAACAAGGTAGATTACACTTATCTTATACAGGTACAATTGTTCACGACACCTCTGTCGTTACAATTTTAGCTGATATAGATGGTAACGTTGATGCTGATGGGTTTGATCCAACAGATCACGGTATTAGACTTAACGACCAAGTATTGGTCTCAGTTGCTGAAGGTACTTATAAAGGTATTTGTACAGCTCACTCAGGTGATACTGTTACTATAGCACCTTATGGAGCTGAGCATATGGATGATTTAGCTGCTTTTACTGCTGGTGCTACTAGCGCTTGTACTGTATTAGTTTATGGTTCTGAGTTTAACAAAGGAGTTGGTGGTCAAGGTACTTATGGTGGTGTAACCGCTTCTGGTCCTAAAACAGTAACACCTAAGTTTAAATCGTTCACTAACAAACCAATCATTATGAAGGATTACTATGAGATCTCTGGATCTGATGCTTCTCAAATTGGTTGGGTTGAAGTCTCTGGTGAGGAAGGTCAAAATGGTTACTTGTGGTATTTAAAAGCTGAGGGTGATACTAGATCTCGTTTCACTGACTATATGGAGATGGCAATGTTAGAGGCTGAGAAGATAGATTCTACGTCTGTCGCTGTTGATACTGTCTTTGCTGGAGGAGCTGGTTTAGGCGCCAACGCTGGTACAGAAGGTTTGTTTGCGGCTATCACCGATAGAGGTAATGTATCTTCTGGTATTACTGGTGTTAACGCTGCTACTGATTTAGCTGAATTCGACGCTGTTCTCGCTGAGTTTGATTCTCAAGGAGCTATCGAAGAAAATATGTTATTCGTGAATAGAGCTACTTCTCTTGCTATCGATGACATGTTAGCTTCTATGAATTCTTACGGAGCTGGTGGTACTTCTTATGGAGTATTCGACAACAACGAAGATATGGCTTTAAACTTAGGTTTCTCTGGTTTCAGAAGAGGTTCTTATGACTTCTACAAATCTGATATGAGATACTTAAATGATAAAGCTACTAGAGGTGGAATAAATTCTAGAGATGGGGTCGCTCCTATTAGAGGGGTTATTGTTCCTGCGGGTGTATCCTCAGTATACGATCAAAACTTAGGTAAGAATCTTAAGCGACCATTCTTACATGTTCGTTATAGAGCTTCTAAGACTGATAATAGAAAGTTCAAGACTTGGGTTAATGGTTCTGTTGGAGCTACAACTTCTGACTTAGATGCTATGCAGATTAACTATTTATCTGAAAGATGTTTAGTTGTTCAAGGCGCTAATAACTTTATGTTATTGAAGTAGTATAGGATGGGGCTTCGGCCCCACCTTATTTTTTTTTAATTTTTATTATATTATATTATGGCTAAAAAGCAAACAAAAGCTACAGTAAAAGAAACCGTAGTAGAGCAAGAGGTAGTTGAAATAATGGAGCAAGTTCTAAGTGAACCTCAGACTCCAACACAGAGCTACGAGAAACCAGGTAAAGATAAGGTCGTTAAAGAACCTACTAAACCTCAATGGGAGATTAAAGATAGAAATTATTATTTAACATCTATGGCTTCTCCCCTATCTTATTCTATAAGATCATCTGGTGTTCATTACTTTGACGAGGATAAGGGTTATGAAAGAGAGTTGAAATACACCACTAACCAAAAAACCCCATTTGTTGATGAATTCCCTGAGAATACTCAAGCTAGATTAGAACATATAGTTTTTAGAAATGGAAAACTACATGTACCAAGAAATAAGCAAACTTTACAAAAATTATTATCTTTATACCACCCTCACAGAGGGGTACTTTATGAAGAGCATAATCCAGTAAGAAAAGCGGCAACTCAAATAGATTCTATAGAGTTAGAATTTGATGCGATGTCAGCAGCAATGAGCTTAGATATTGATATGGCTGAAGCTGTTATGCGTGTGGAGGTTGGCTCTAAAGTATCAGAGATGAGTTCTAAGGAACTTAAAAGAGATTTACTATTATACGCTAAAAGAAATCCAGCGTTGTTCTTAGAGTTAGTTAATGACGATAATGTACAACTAAGGAACTTCGGTATTAAAGCAACTGAACTAAACATTATAAAGTTATCATCAGATCAAAGACACTTTATGTGGGGATCTAACGATAGAAAACTTATGACAGTTCCGTTTGACGAACACCCATACTCCGCACTTGCATCATGGTTTAAAACTGATGAAGGTATGGAAGTATATACTAATATAGAGAAGCGGTTATCATAACCGTTTCTTTTAATACTAAATAAGCATAAACCCCAATCCTTAAACTTTAAACCTTAATTCATAATCAATTATTTATTAATTATTAAACAAAAACAAAATGGAAAGATACTTAATCTTTAACGAACAAGGCACCGCTGGTTCAGTTGGTGATGGTTTGCATGATACTGCTTGTTGGCCGTTGTCTAGGTTTTTAGGTTTTACAAACTTAGATAGTACTGCAACTAAAGTTTCCGCTTTATTCAGAAGTTTATCAGAACCTGATAATCCAGCCTCTGCGGATCGCGTAGATTTTACTATTACCGAAAATAAGCATATGGATGCTATGAAGGCTATAGTTAGACAAATCAATGCGCATCCGAACTCTGATGGTGCTATTGTTGTGTTTGATGCAGCCGCTGGTATTTCGCCTTCTTCTCTTATTACTGGTATAGCAGTAATTGTTAGAGACGCATCAAATTAGAAATTATTAATATTTAAAAACAAAAAAATGGAAAGATTTGTTTTAGTAAATGAGCAAGCAACAACCGCTACTATTGGTGATGCTGATCATGATGTTGCAGGTTGGCCTGTTAGTAATTTCTTAGGATTTACTGATGAAACAACTGATTCAACTAAATTAACATTATTGTTTAAACCAATGGAAGAGTCTATTGGTTCTGATCCAGATGGTAATGATAATGTAGTATTAACTATTACTGATAATCAACAGGTGAAAGTTATGCAGGATATTATAGCCGTTTTTAATGGTCGTAAACATAAAGATGGTGTTATCGTTTTAGGTGACGCCGCAACTGGTGAATATTTAACTAGTGACATAACTGCGGTTGTTGTAACCGTACAAGCAGCTGCTTAATCACTAAGTAACTTAACACTAATAGCCATCCTTGCGGGTGGCTATTTTTTTTACCCTATACTAACTCCTCGCTTTAATATGTAACTATAATATTGTAAAATAGAATGCAATGAAATCAAGAGGATTAGGAGATACAATAGAGAAGTTCACGAAGTTTACAGGTGTAAAAACATTAGTTAATGTAGTCACCAAGGAGAAGGACTGTGGATGTAATAAAAGGAAGAATTGGTTGAACAAGCAATTCCCTTACAAATTAAAAGAAGATGGCAGTAAGCATAGATAACGTTTACCAACAGGTTTTAGCTATAGCTAACAAGGAGCAGAGAGGTTATATAACTCCTCAAGAGTTTAATCTATTAGCTCGTAAAGCTCAGTTAGATGTATTTGAAACATATTTCCATGAGTTAGACTCGTTTCGGAAGAAACCAGGTAACGACACGGTTTACGCGGACGAGATAGATTCTATACAAGAGAAGATAAATGTACACGAAAAGTTCTTTCAATTCGTAACCATGTCTACTGGTGGTAGTGGCACGTTACCAACATACCATAAAATGGGGAAGTTGAGTCACCATAATAGCGCTCAAGAGATTCAAGTTAATGGAGCTGTGAGTTCTTCAGCTGATATAGCATTTGATTCTACAGTAGCTGCACTAGGTCTAGCTATTGGCGATGAGGTTTACTTAACAGCATCAGGTGCTCTACTAGGGAGTATAACAGCTTTGGAAACAGGTAGTAATGCTAATACTATAACTATTAGTGCATCAACGAGTATCACTAACGATCACTACGTAACTGTTATGCCAAATAGAAATAATAGTGGTTACAAAGAAGTGCAGTTGGTTTCTCAAAACAAACTAAACCACTATACAAACTCTAGTAAATTAAGTCCAACAACTAAGTACCCTGTGTATGTTAAAACTTCCGACACAGCAATACAAGTATATCCTACGAGCATAAGCACCGGTGTTGTATGCAACTACGTGGCTAAACCTGCAGATCCAAAATGGACGTATGTTGTAATAAACGATAAGGCATTATATAATTCAGCTGCTAGTGATAAACAAGATTTTGAACTGCATGCCTCTGAAGAAAGTACATTAGTAAATAAAATACTTGAACTAGCTGGGATTATTGTTAACAAACCTGGTTTATCTGAAGTTATACTTAGAAATGAAGCCATGAAAGAGGCTATCGAAAATAAATAATTATGGGGTTATTAGATATTACACAGAAGGCTTACCATGACGGCACGGATAAAGGTAATTACCAATTCGTATCGTTAGATGATATTATAAGCTCTTTTATGGTCGTATACGTAGGTGAGAATAAAATATTATCTAAAGTTAGTAGAACTGACGTACAGTTTCATGGCATGAGGGCTATTCAAGAATTATCGTATGATGTTCTACGTTCTCATAAAGCCTACGAAATAGAAGTACCTAGTACTTTAGTTATGTATTTACCTCAAGATTATGTTAACTACACTAAGATAGTTAGAGTGGATTCTAACGGTATTGAAAAACCTTTATATCCTACAGGTAAAACATCCAACCCTTTCCCTATAAAGCAAGATGCTGACGGGGTATATCAGTTCACTGACAATAATATAGATGTCCAAGGAGATGTTGAATCAAAACTAAATCCTCACACTTCAGATACACGAGATAGTTTTAAAAATATTCCAACCTCTAATAGAAACATAGACTCTGATGATACAGATTATTTGAGACTTGATAACAGAGGTAGAAGATACGGCTTAGATCCACAACATGCTCAAGATAACGGTACGTTCTATATAGATAACTCTACTGGGTTTATACATTTTGGCTCTGACTTAGCTGGTGAAACTGTAACGTTAAAGTATATTAGTGATGGTCTAGGTACTGATGCTGAGATGGTGGTTCACAAGTTTTGTGAGGAAGCTATATACAAACACATTATGTATGGTTTAGTTTCTGGAAGATCTAACATACCAGAATATGTAGTACAAAGATTTAAGAAAGAAAAGTTTGCTGAGACTAGGAAAGCTAAGATTAGACTTTCTAATATTAAGATGGAAGAGTTCACTCAAGTGTTGAGAGGAATTAGTAAACCAATTAAGTAGTAGTTTATGTCAGAAATAAAACATACGTTTCAAGCTGGGAAGATGAACAAAGATCTCGATGAGAGATTAGTTCCTCAAGGAGAGTATAGAGATGCTTTAAATATAGAAGTAAGAACATCTGATGGTAGCGATATTGGTACTGTGCAAACTTTACATGGTAATAAAGAGCGACTTAGTTGGGATGATACAACTTACCCAGTTAATCCAACTGTTAGTTGGACTGGTAAACCTAGTAGGTTTGTAGGGTCTATAGCCGACGGCAAGACAGATAGAGCTTACTTCTTTGTGGCTTCACCACCTGTCGAGGATTTGGATGTTACGAGTATTTATACAGGAGGTCACAAGTTGTATAAAGACATGATCATCATGTATGACAATGTAACTAAAGAGTTGAAACCTGTTATCACAGATATTTTTAGGGTTGAATGGAAAGGTAATGATCAATATGGACCGTCAGATGGATGGGGTAGTAGTGATACTTCTTACGATTATATAGATTTTAATCAACCTATAAGCGAGCACGTAAGACCTGGGATGCGAATGCGTGTTTATGGTACTGACGGGTTACCTTTAACGGGTTTCTCTACTGAGCTGTATGATTATGATGACGAAAGCCTTTTAGTCAGAGAGGTTAAAGTTAGCTATAATTCATCAGGGTTTTACAATACTCGTGTTTATTTTTCTACTATGGCTATAGGTTCACTAGTTGATGCACATGCTTTTGTATTTGAAGCTGACAAGGTATTAAATTTTACAAACACTACACCTTACGACGTAACTGAGGATGTTTTAATAACAGGTATAAATGTTATTGATAACTTATTACTCTGGACAGATAATAAGTCTGAGCCAAAGAAAATAAATATAGATAGATGTATAGGTGAAGTTAATGGTGACATTGAGAAATTCGACTTACATTCTAGATTGAAAATCACTAAACCAGGAACGGATACTTTAGAATATGCTTTTCCATTTTTTGATTCTAATCCTTTTAGGTTGGATCCAGGTTTAAAAGAAGAGCATATATCTGTTATCAGAAGAGCGCCTCGAACATCACCAAAACTAGTGATGTCATCTTCAGCATCACTTAATAATGAGGGTGTTGAAACGGACCCTAGTGGGTTTATCTCCGATAAGAGCTTTGTGGATTCCTCTGGTAACTTGCTTGAAGTAGGGGTGGAGGTAGATGTGTTAATAGAAGGTATAGATACGGGAGCTGGAGTGGCAGGTACATCCGTCGCCGCTTTAACTGGTCGATACTCTAATGGGCAAGTTGTTTTTTTAAGAAACAATGATGACACTGGTATTGAATATAAAGTACAAGCTACAGTTATTAGTTCATACTTTGATGAGGAATTCTGGACATATAGACACGTTTTAGTAATAAACAGTATCAGTTCAGATATACACAGTGGAATTACAACATGGGAAACAACTATAGACCAAGGTAAGCCACTTTTTGAATTCAACTTAGGGAGGTTCTCTTATCGATACAAATACCAAGATGGTGAATACTCATCTTTTGCTCCATGGTCAGAACTTGCTTTCTTACCCGGTAAACAAAACTACATTCCATCTCAAGGCTATAACCTAGGTATGGTTAACACTATTAGGAGTTTAAAGATTACCAACTTCATTGTCAGTGATTATCAAAGACCTGACGATATTATTGGGGTGGATATTCTATATAAAGATACTATATCACCTAATGTTAGGGTAGTTAAATCAATTAAAAAAGGCTTAGATCCTGAATGGAACCCTAATGGAACTAATACTGGTGTAGTTAATATATCGTCTGAAATGATGCATCAAACTCTACCGTCATCTCAGATATTAAGAGCTTGGGATAATGTACCAAAATTAGCAAAATCTCAAGAAGTAACTGGTAATAGATTAGTTTATGGTAACTACCTACAAAACTTCAACGTCAAAGCACCTGTAGTAGTAAAGCCTAGTGTACTAAGTGTGGATCATGCAGGGACTGGTAGTGAAGATGATAACCAGTATTTAATCCCAGTAAAGTCCTTGAAATCTATTAGGAAATATAAGATAGGCGTGGTGTTTGGGGATAAGTACGGAAGAGAAACTCCAGTTATGGGGATTGGTGGTGAGACAGGTGAGGTAACTATTACACCATCAAGTGTTTCTGTGGACAAGAAAAATTCTTCTAGTGTTAATAAGTTACAAGCAGAGTTGTCGTGGGGGAATGGAACACCAGATGACTGGATGGAATATTATAAATACTACGTTAAGGAAACGACAAACGAGTATTACAACCTTGTATTACATAGATGGTACAATGCTGAAGATGGTAATATTTGGTTGGCCTTTGCTTCTGCTGACAGAAACAAGGTGGATGAGGAAACATATATAACACTTAAAAGCACTCACGGAAGTGAAACACCCGTAGTGGACGAAGCTAGGTATAAAATACTTGCTATAGAAAACGAAGCCCCTGATTTCATTAAGGTAACGCCTAGGCTTTTAGGTGCTAAGGGTTTCGGTGGCGATGATAATGGACTGAGTGAGATAGCAAATTCAGCAGTTATTGATCTAAGTGCTTCTTGGGACGATTTTATATGGAATGATCTTTCTTTTAAGGGTATTGGGTATGCTAGAGTTAGGGCTGAAAAACCTGGTTTTGGAATGCAAGTATCTAGGTGGGTACAAATATCTTCTACAGAGATGGGTACCCATGCGATGTACTTAGTAAAAACTATAGAACCTTTTGGTATATCAGCCGAGCACTGGACTCACTTTGGGGCAACTGATCCCGAGGATACACTTATAGAATGGAGCTTAGAAATAAAGGATGATGTAGTTCAAAACAAACCTGAGTTTGATGGTAGGTTCTTCGTTAAGATAGCTAGGGATGGTGTCATAACAGATGAAATAATAAAAACATCAACATCAGATGACAGTGTCAATTACTCCACGGTTGATATGTTTAACTTTAGAAGCGTATACACTCAAGGTCAACATAACCCAGCGAATGCCACTGCAGAATTTAAAGGGGATTACTCAGCTGTAGCATCGCCAATTTCAGGTACGCCAGCGCCCACTAACTTTACAGGTCATGCTTGGAACGAGGATGGTAATGTCGTGGGTGTCACAACTTACTTCCAGCACGAATACTCCACTGAAGGGATGGATTTCGCTGATGGGTGTGGGTTAGTAGGTGGTGAGGGAACACATGAATTCTGGGCAGATACTGAATATAACACTGATGGGGGTTGGATTATAGATCAGTCTTACCAAGCTGTTAGTGATGGCGGATCGTATGCTACTAATCCTGATGGTGCAGCGCTTAAAGGTCTTAGAACTGAAGGTTCAGTGTCTAAAATAACTTTTAGTTCAACGGAATCAGACTCTATTGATTATTCAATATCGGCTTCAGCACAGAAATTTAAAACAGCTATGAAGTCTGGTACACTTTTCAGATTTTTATCAGATCCACTTAATGAGATATATAGAATAACAAATAATGAAGATGGAGGATGGAAACAAAACTTTCATCAATACCGTCAATTTGGTTCTGATTGTATTAAGTGTGGGACTAGAAGCGAAGGCGGTAGGTGGTCTCACTGTTATAGAGCTAAGTTTACTATTAGCTTTGTTAATATAAAAAATAACTTACCGTTAGATACCAACGTGTGGGATCCAAGGAGTGCTCTTCGTCATGATGGTCAAGGGAGTTCAAAAATTGTATTGGTAGAACCTACTTTTGAGGATGGCTCTGTCTTAGATTTTACTGATGGTAATGCTATATGGGAAACGGAACCTAAAGAAGATGTAGGTTTAGATTTATACTACGAAGCAACTGATGCTTTACCTATAAGGTTATCACAAGAAAACATAGAATCATACGCTCCTATTGCATCTCCGATTTCAATATATAGACCAGGAGCTTTTTCTAACCCAATAGGTATGGCTAGTCACATAAACGATGCTGGAGGTTTAGTAGTAGCTTCAAGTGTTAGAGATGTTGTTGGTATAAGAAAAAGTGTAGACACAGGTGTTTACCCATACAAAATAGCTTTAAACGATAACCTTAATTTTATACACTCAAATGGTGGAAGTACAGCGGCAACTGTAATAGATCATATGTATTCAATACCCGAGTACAATAATACTATAGACCCAGACAAAGTAGCGACATACAAATCAACAACGACATTTACCAATCTAGCATGTACCGCGACTACGTCTCCTTACATATATGGATGTACTAACGAGCTTGCATTAAATTATAATCCGTTAGCTACGGCAGATAACGAGACTTGTATTTTTGCTACAGGCACAGAAATACCTTATATCTCTGGTTGTACGGATCCTAATGCTTCCAATTACGATCCAGATGCTACCGATAATAACGGTTCTTGTGTATACGAAACGGGGACTAATCCAGCAGATCCTGAAACTTATGTACCGCAACGTGGTGAAATGTGGAGTACTGATTTAAGTGGACTTTCCGCTGATGGTTACGTAGTGACACGTACTGAAGATACTGAAGGTTACCTAAATGGTTTTATACTTATACCTAGTTCTGTTTCTCCTACTAGTGGTGGTGGAGGTAGTAATCAAACATGGGATAATTGGGATAGTTATTTTAATGGGGATACTCCTCCGGCAGGACTAGGTAATGACGTGAGCTGGGCAACTAAGCCAAATATTAATGTCATCGTTAATTCCTTTGGTAATGAAGATGAAGACATGACCTCGACAAGTTGGTGGGGTGGGTATAGTACAATAAGTGATCTACTTGGTAGTAGTGAAATATGGACCGCTTCAGATAGTGGTTCGGATGGGTATTATTGGAAAGCTGGTGAGGGTTTTGGTCTGGATGAAAAGAACCATGAAGTATACAAAGCTTATACTGTGATCTTTTATAACACTAACCCAACCCCTATTGTTGTTGATGTTGGTGCTGAGGAAGGGACTATTAGTGGTAGTAGTAGTGGTGGTAATAGATCTACTACGCAGACTAACCTAGTGCTAGATAGTTCTCCGGACACAGACTTTAACACTACTGGTAATAGAATATGGCAAGCTATATCTGCTAAAAACAATGATGGTACTGCATATAAACTACCGGTTGGTATGTTTATTACAAATATTAGTGGTACTAATTTGACGTACACAACAAGTGGTGCTAATGGTGTTGGTGTTGAGCAAGGTAGTTACTCGATAACTTTCCAAGAAGTAACTGGGTATTATAAGTTGGATAGTAACGTTTATAGTAGTAAAACTACTTTACCTTGGTTTAACTGTTATTCTTTTGGTAATGGTTTAGAATCAGATAGAATACGAGATGATTATAACGCACCTCAGATAGATAATGGGGTTAAAGTATCTACACTGTTAGATTCTTACGGGGAGGAGAGAAGAGGTAGTGGTATGATATATTCAGGTATATACAATTCTACTAGCGGTGTTAATAGCTTGAATGAGTTTAACATGGCAGAGAAAATCACTAAGGATCTTAACCCATCTTACGGTTCTATCCAAGCTTTAAAAACTAGAGACACTAATGTAGTAGCTTTCTGTGAAGATAAAGTATTCAAGGTATTAGCAAATAAAGATGCTCTTTATAACGCTGATGGTAGTGTGAACCTAATAGCTTCTGATAGAGTTCTAGGTAGTGCGACAGCTTTTGCTGGAGAGTATGGTATATCTTCAAATCCAGAATCTTTAGCGGTTGATGGTTATAGAATGTACTTTACTGATAAGCAAAGAAACAAAGTATTAAGATTATCCATGGACGGTTTAACTCCTATATCAGACATAGGTATGACATCTTGGTTTAGAGACAACTTGAACCATTCAAGAAACGTAAAGAAGCAAGAGCTAATAGGTACGTTTGATGACATAAAAGGTGAGTATAACTTATCACTACGTCACTTAGGTAATAATGGTAACACTAATACAGATGAAGCTGATATAACTGTTTCTTTCAACGAAAGATCTAAGGGTTGGTCTAGCTTTAAATCATTCGTACCTGAAACAGGTTTGTCTATTAATGACGAATACTTAACAGGTAAGATTGCTAAGCTATGGTCTCATCATGATAGCTCAGTAAATGCTAACACTTTTTATGGAGAATCTCTAGTGGCTTCTACAATAGATGTGTTATTTAATGAGAACCCAGGCTCTGTAAAGAGTTTCTTAGCAATGAACTACGAAGGTTCTCAAGCTAAAATAAATGAGTTTATCACAGAGAGTTTGGATGGCAAAACATATAATGATGGCGAGTACTACAACTTAACTGCAAGAGCAGGTTGGTACGTGGATTCATTTAGCACTGACCTTCAAAAAGCTCAAGTCCCAGACTTTAAACAAAAAGAGGGTAAATGGTTTAACTACATATCTGGTGTAGAAACTAATAAAAAGAACTTAGATACTAGTGAGTTTTCTGTTCAAGGTATAGGTGTACTTGCTTCAAGTACAGAACCAACTGTTAATAAAGTTAGTTTAACAATAAGAGAAAACAACGATTAATATGGCGTTAGAAAATTGTGAAATAGTAGAAAGCTCTATAGCAGATCAGGTATCTGGAGAAGGTAACATAACCGCGCGTGAGTTATACATAAAACCTAAGGAAGGGTTTTACGTCGCAGCGAAAGACTTTGTAGATAATACATATGATACATACTCTAGTTATGTGCAAGGGATTATTGATTTCGGTTCTGAGGGTAAACTACAGTTAACTGATACCACAACTCCTTACGCTGACGATAATGAAGTTAAGATAACTGTAAACTTATTTGCGGATTACTCTATAACAGAAGACACTATTCTTAGTATAGATATAGATGGTAGAGCCTCAGCCACTCCAGCAACTAACGTCAATATACAAGTAATCGAACTTTTCTCCACTTTAAGTAACGGTAGTATAACTATAGACTTAGAAGAAGGTGTGTCAGTGGTTGATGGGGGACTGATTGGATCTGAGTCATGGTTAAGCGATTTCAAGAGGCATCAATTTACTTTCGCTGGACAGGTGGATATTGAAAGTAAAGTAGCTACTATCACATTAAAAGCTGATACCAACGCTGATGTAGATTTTGTTAATTTTGTAGATAGATTTAATAGCGGTGGTGAGCATCCAGATTGGTTCTATGAACCAGGACCTAATTCACTAATAGGTAATAAAGGTTTTAGATGGGTGTACGAAAAATACCCCAATATAGGTAGTAGTGATGTGTCAATTAATACAGGTGGGGGCCCAAAGCCAGAGCAAAAACACTTTGTGTTATACTACACCCCAGAGCCAGACTTCGCATATGATACTTATGATGGTGGAGGACCTAGTAGTGATACCGATAGATGGAATGTATTTAATGCTAAAGTATCAACTGCTGAGGCATCTACAAGGAGTTTATCAATAACAAACGTGACAACTGATTTAGGTTCACTACCTAGTGGTAGTTTCAACGTAATACCAAGTAGTGGTATAACAACCAACAACACACCAATAGTCAAGGTATATGGTACGCCTGGAGCGGCATTCAGGGTTGAATTTAAAGAGTCTAAAGTAGTTGAAGGTGTGAGTAGTAATAGGTCTACAAATACTGGAGCTGTAGATTATTTTGGTGGTATCATCCCTAATATGCCTTCTGGGATTGTAGTTATACCAAGGAGCGGGATATACACTTTCAAGATGCCTAATATAACCGCATTCACAACTACGGGTTGGAAAGAATTTGAAATGAAGATAACCGCTAGTAATGGGACTATCATAAAATCTAGTGCTATAAAAACAGGTGGCACATCGTCAAATATCGGGACTAGTAGTTCTATAGTGACTAATAAGTTTTATCAATATCCTAAAGTTAACATAGAGTTCAAAGCAGAAGATCTACCTGCTGGCTGGGCATACACACATAGTGATTACAATATTAGTAGTATACCTAACTTTGGTGGTAGTGGATCTAATAAAACTGGAGTACCATTAATGCCACCTCGCACAGCTCGTGTTATTAATTTTGAGGTACGTATAACTAAAACGGGTGGTGCATTTTCTTTAAATAACACTTTTGATAGATCTCAATTCGTAGCTACTGAAAGGGATAATAGAGACGTGGTTAGTTTCTCTAACCTTAAAGCTAGAATAGGTGAGGGTTTAACAGATACCACTGTTACTTTCGCTACAATAACTGGTACCATAAGATGTAGTAGATTCGGTTTTGGTAACCAAGTATATACACTTGACTTATCTAAAATATTCACATTTACTTAAAAACATACTATGCCTAATATAACATTAACATTCGCAAACGATATAAATACATCAGTTCAAATAGGGGATACTGCATATTACTGCAAGCCTGATACTGTTGGTGGATTTAGTGTGTCGACTTCGACCACTGATAATGATAAGTTATTTGAAATAGGACCTATAAGTACTATCGATAATTCATCTAAAACTATAACATGCTCTCCAGCAGATATTAGCAGTGATACTACACCAGTTGATGGTAGTTTCATATTGTTCAGCAAGGATAATAGAGCCAATATGGCTTCACCATTAGGATACTATGCACAAGTAAAGTTTAAAAACGATTCAACAGTGAAAGGAGAGATGTTCTCTACAGCATGTGAAATATTTGAGAGTAGTAAATAAAGTCTTATGACTGTGATTATATATGAGTAAATCAAATATAATTATATGCCTAAGAATGAATTATCAAAAGCCGAAAGTAGAGAGATAGCTCTAGACAATAGAGAACGAATACAAGGGTTGCAAAACCTTTTAGTAGATAACGCTGATGAAGTTAACATCGTAACGCATCAAAACTCTAAAATATTCCCATTAGAACATACATTTGCTGACGGTATCTACGTTAGGCAGATGACAATGAATAAAGACAGTTTAGTTGTCGGAGCTATACATAATCATTTACATGTATGGTTTTTATTGTCTGGACATATTACCGTTGCTACAGAGGAGGAGAGTTTAGAATACATAGCACCTTGTTATGTATTAGCTACGCCTGGAACTAAGAGAGTTATACATGCGAATGAGGATTCAGTATTTGTAAATGTTCACAAGAACCCTACAAACTGTCAAGATATAGAAGAGCTAGAGAGAGAAATCGTTTCAGCAACATTCGAGGAGTATGAAGAATATATTAATAAAATAAATAAGATATGAGTTTTTTAATAGCAGGAGCAGCTGTTGTTAGTGCTGGTGTAGGTGTATACAACGCTGTAAGCGCTAATAAATCCAAGAAGGATGCTGAAAGGCAAGAGGCTATAAAACGTATAGAGATGGATAAGTTGAAGTCTCAATATAGCAATCTAGACACTAGTAACCCATATTTGAATATGGAAAACACTATGGAAGATCTTACTGTGAACCAGCAGCAAGCTGAGATGATCAACCAACAAGGGCAACAACAGAGAGCTAATATAATGGGGCAAATGAAAAGTGCCGCTGGTGGTAGTGGTATTGCAGCGTTAGCTCAACAGATGGCTCAATCAGGTCAGTTAGCTTCTCAGAAATCCGCAGCTAGTATAGGTCAACAAGAAGCTGCTAATCAAATGGCAGCAGCACAACAAGCATCAGCAATACAAAGTCAAGAGAGAAGTGGTGAGGTTATGTCTAGAAATTGGGAGAGAGATAACATTTCAACTCAACTTGGGATGTCTCAAAGTGAGGTTGCAGCTGAACGACAGAGAGCCGCTTTAGCTGAACAACAAAAACAAGATGCTATGGCTGGAGTTGCTAGTAGTGTCATGACAGGCGCAACCGCAATGAGTGGTGTATCAGGTGGCGGTAGTAACACCGTGGAGACACTCCCAGTTTCACATCCTTTTATTACATAAAGAAATAAAACATGGCAACAGATTCAACATTAGTTAAAGGCGCTTATGATGCTAACAAAGGTTATAATATAGATAAGACCGGTGTAAGTAAAGCTATAAACAAGGGTGTAAAAGATTTAAGTAAAGCTGCTAAGAAGCGTGCGAAAGAAGAGGAGGCTAAGGAAAAAGCGGATAAACTTTCATCAATCGAAGCAGCTGACAAAGCTAGGAAAAACACCGAAGCTGTAGAAGATACGTCTGAACAACAGCATAGGCAATACAAAAGAAAGGTAGCCAAGGAATCTCACGAAGATCGCTTAGCCACAGCTATAGAAATGTATGGTCAGGAAGACAGCGTATTAGACAGCGATAGAAAGGATAAGACATTAGCATTAGAAACTAAAAAAGGTTGGGAAGCTGCTGAAGATAATCCAGGTATAGATAGTCATTTCGATAATATGAGGGAAATACTAGAACAGCAAAAGAAAGATATAGAACCATCTAAACTTAAAGAGACTGGAGTTAAAGTATTAAATAAGTTGTCTGTTGGAGTGCAAGAGTTTAAGTTATTAAAAAAGAGAGCACTGGACCTTAATAATAAAAGAAAGGATGGTAGTGGTTTTCGTAGAGGTATTAGTAAATATATAGATAATTTATTTTCTAAAATGTTCTCCGGTGAAATACCTTTAAAAGCCGAAGAAGATGCTAATGGAGAAAAACAACTTGGAGTTATAATGAATGGTGAATTCCTAAACATGGGGGATATAGGTAGATTACTAGATGATAACCAAGTTGATGTAGAAAGCCAAGCTGGTATAATCGGAATAAGAGATGCTCAAATAAGTTTAGCAGAAAATGCTAGACCTGAAAGTGTTTTCAATACAGAGAAAGTGCGAAGCAGTATAACTGAAGTTGTTAATAAAGGTAATTTAAAGTCACTAGTTCACGACGAAACATTTGGTGGTACTTCTTTCGCTGAAGATATACTTAAAAGTGATTTTGCTGGTATGACTTATAGTAGTTTAGGTTTATCAGATATTTACGACACTGATGGTGATGGAAAACTTACATCTAACGATAATCTTTCTATGGAAGATAAGAAAGCTATAGTTGAAGAGTTGATTAATAACCCTAACAACGCTAGCTTGTTGGAAGAGGAGGTTACTAATTACTTCACGGCACACATCCAGAAGAACTGGGATATGAACCATAAAAATAGATCTCAGAGTAATCCACCACAAGCAAACTTAACGGTGGGAGCGAACCCAAACGAGATGACTGCACAAGATTACATTGACCAACAACTTGATAATTAATATGGAAGAGTTAAAAGCAATCGTTCAACGAATGATGGACAACGGTGAATCACAGGACAAGATAAAAGAAACTGTTAGACTATATAAAGAACAAAATCCTGAGAAATTTAAAGTTGAGGGAAAGACAAACGGCGATGTAACGGGTGCGGATGCAACGCCGAAAAAGAAAGCATCGGGGACAGGAGAGAATACGGACTTAGAATTGGTAGATATTTCTTCGGAATTTCTAGAACCAGCTAGACAGGATAATACACTAGTTAATTTTGGGTTTCCAGAACCAATACATGATGGGGAGCCTAGCGTAGTGCCAGAGCTGACTGCCCAAGAATTTGAGGATTTAGTTAATAACCTACCGCCTACGCCAGAACTTGAAGAGCGAATTAATAAATATCCTAGACAAAAGAAAATAGAAGAAACTACAGGTCTGTGGCCTAGTCAATACCCAACAGTGAACACTGGTGATACAGAGGTTACAGCATTAAACGCTTTGAAAGGTTTGTTCGGTGAAACTAAACCTGAAGAAACTCCTGTTTCCAAGACTCTAGAATTAGAGGAGATGGAAACATTGATGGCTGATATGAGTGGGTCATTTAATAACCTATTTGAAGGCATGCTTTCTAGTGAGGTTAGCGAGCTTCAAAACATGCAGGGCAATCCTGTCAAGTACAAAGATAAAATCAAAAATATAGAAGATAAAGCTTTTGACGAACTATCTAAGAAATACCCTGGTTTGAGTAAAAGGGAGTTTCAAGATCTAGCTCGAGTTGGTAGTACAGGCTTGTTTCAACAAGCTTTAGATAACCAAACATCTAAGTATAATAAAATAAAAAGTAAAGCAAATAGAGAAGGTGGTTTAGCTATAACTGATGATGAGTTTGGTGGTGGACTAAATGAGTTATATAGCTTAAAAAGTCCTAAAGAGAAAAAGAAAGCAGACATTGAAACAGCTATAAGAGAAAAACGTAGAGAGTTAGTCAACGCTAGTGAAGGTGATAAATTACGTTTAGAAGGAGAGATAGCTATACTTGAGGATGACAAAATTAAATTAGCAACTATACAAGCTACCACAGGTCCAATGGGTGAACATACTGGTATGTTCGGTAGTGAGGAAAGTATTGATCCTGTTCTAGCTGGTTCGTGGATGGAACACGAAACAATGAAATACCAAGCTGAGAGAAAGGAGGAAGCTAGAAAGAGAGCTGAGGCTACGGTACCAGTTATGCATGAGGGGATGATGGATACTAATAAAACTATGACTCCATTTGAAGCTTTTGAATCATTACTTAAAGGGAAGATGTCTGAAAAGAAAAGGTTGGTGGCTTACGGTGACACGGAGATTATACCTTTAAAAGGTGTTCATAGAATGCCTAAGCTTTATAATGAACTTAAAACTCTTGGTTTAATAAACGACAAGTCTGGTAATTTAGTTAATGTACCCATAAGCGATCTTTATGACCTAGGTTATGATGTTAGAGATTTTGAAAGTACACTAAACTTTCAAGGCCGTGAGGACATGCTTAACGAAGAGGCTTTCGATAAGCTTGCTAACTACGAAGATGCTATGTATCGAGTGGAGGGTGAGATGAAAACTATATATGACCAAGCTTATGTTAATATAGATCCTGCCACTATTGATCATGGTGGTGGTTTTACCACATTCGCCCAAGCGGCTGGAGTGGGAATGCTAACTACCTTCACTGATAAAAGAAGAGAAGAAGCTATAGATATAGTTGCTGGCCCTAACAAGGATCGTACAGCATCCTATATGTTAGAAAAGTTTGAAGAGATAGTACCTGTATTTAATGAGGAGAATAAAGATAAAATAGAGGCTGGTGAGATAGATGAATTAGGTTTTACTAAAGACGAAATGAAAGCTATAGAAAAAAGCTTTGGTGAAGAAATCGGTGAAGGTGTTGGTCACTTTGTACCAATGCTAGTAGAGCTTGGGGTTTTATCCGCTACTACTGGTACAGTGATGAGTGTACCTACAATAGCTAAAGGATTAGCTACATTAAGAGGTGGTTCAGGTTTTCAGAAGGCTACGTACCATGCTATAATGGCTATGATTGAAGAAGGTAAAATGTACACCGTAGGTATGGGTGCTACAACAGGTTCTTCGTTTTATGCTGGTGGTCAGTTAACCTCTGGTTTAACTCCATTCAAAAATAGATTCAAGTGGATGGATCCTTTATATCAAAAGGTTGTAAAAGGTGGAGCTGTAGGTGCTGCATCGTCTCAATTAGCTATAGCTTCTGAAGCAACATACGATGATTTGATGGGTGATAGAGACTTCCAAGCCGCTGTAGACGATCACTTCGGAGACTTAGAGTTTAAAGACATAATCACTGAAGCTATAGTATTTGGTATAGTAGGTGCTACTCATACTAAGAAGTCTGACTTCATGAGGACTAAAGATAAGTATGATGCAGTTGCAGAGCTAACAAAGGAGATGCAAGACTTGATGCCTTTAGAAGGTAGAGAGAAGATGAGTCAGAAAGATAGATCGAAGTATGATGCATACTACGATGCTAAGACTAAGTTGGAACAACAGATTATGGTTGAGACCGCTGCTTTAGAATTAGATCCTAATAGTAAAGATTTCCAGAAAAACTTCGATGCTAAATACACGAAACCTATGGAAGCAGCTATTCAAGCTGTTATACCAGAATATAAAGGCGCGGAGGTTAAATTTGTTGATGGTAGAAAACAAATGAAAGAAGAAAGTAACGCTGCTGAGTTTAGAGAAGGTGGTGGAACTAATGGTAAGGATTTAATATTAATGGATAAAAATTCTTACACTCCTGGTAAAACGGTTCATGAGTTTACTCACATAGCTATGGAGAATTACTTTAAGAAGAATCCAGGGATGGAAGCTAAGTTTACCGAGAAGATGGAGAAGATCTTTGGTAAATTTAATTTCGAAGCGTTTGAAGGTACTAAGTTAGAAGAGTTTATTAAAGAGGGTTATAAGATAGATGGTAGAACCACTAAAGGTAAATCATTAGCGGCTAGAGAGTACTTAGCATATATGACAGAACTTTTATCTGACCCTAAAATATACAATCAAAAAGTAGCTACATCATTCTTTAAAGAAGCTAAGCAAGAGGTTTTATCTATAATGGAGGAGAACTTTGGTTATAGACCTAAAATTAGAAACGCTAGAGAGTTTGTAGAACTGTTAGGTAGATTTTCACAAGATGCTAGAAGAGGTTTAGGCTTTCAAATGAAAGCTAGTAGATTAGCAGACTTAGAAGAGTTTGACTTCTTAGGTATAGAATTTGTTGAAAACAAG
>Ga0208669_1000281_pt1 | contig 20901 bp, 39 predicted proteins | sample 21_taG_FD_184095 | JGI IMG/M metagenome (GOLD analysis project Ga0208669, IMG submission 184095) | Marine viral communities from the Subarctic Pacific Ocean - 21_ETSP_OMZ_AT15319 metaG (SPAdes) (version 2) | ecosystem: Environmental > Aquatic > Marine > Oceanic | place: Pacific Ocean | collected...
AAGGATTATCAAGGGTAGATGCTGAGGCAAAAGCTTTTGAAGATTTTGCAACAACATCTGAAGAATCACAACAGTCTGCTAGACCTGATATGATTAGTCAGCAACAAGCTGGACCTTTAGGTAGGTTAATACTTGCGTTTCAAAATACACCTATGCAGTATATGAGACTAACTAAGAAAGCTTTTTTAGATATTAAGAATGGTAGGGGTGATCTTAGAACAAATGTATCTAAAATTATTTATTATACAGCGATACAAAATATAATATTTACAGCAATGCAGAGTGCTTTATTTGCGTTATTGTTTGCTAATGACGAAGAAGACGAAGAGATACTAGATAAAAAAGGTATGAGGGTTGCTAATAATATGACTGATACAATACTAAGAGGTGGTGGTATATATGGTGCAGTTGCTTCAACCGCTAAAAATATGATATTAAAATTTGTTGAACAAGAAAAGAAAGGCTTTAGAGCTGATCATGCTTATACAATGATTGAGATGGCAAACCTATCTCCACCTATTGGTAGTAAGTTAAGAAAAATATATTCAGCTACACAAACTTATAAATTTAATAGAGATGAAATAGCAGAAAGAGGTTTTCATATATCTAATCCAGCTTATCAAGCAATAGGTAATGTTGTGTCAGGTGTTACCAACGTTCCTCTAGACAGATTGTTTAATAAAATAAACAATTTAAGAGCGGCGTCTAATAATGAAAACGAAACTTGGCAAAGAATAGCTAACGTAATGGGTTGGAATACTTGGGACATAGGATCTAAGCTACCAGAAGACGCTGAAGATAGAAAAAGTAAACCAAGCAGGAAAAGAAAAAAGAAAGTAAAAAAGAAGAAAAAGAAGTAATTATAAAAAGATAAACCGACTTTACTATGAAAAAAATATTATTAATCTTAGCTTTGCTAATATCTAGCAATGCTCAATCGCAATTTGTTGAGAAATTATACAAAGACTTTCTAAAGTACGGCACGTTTTATGCTGCTGGTAATGTAGAAAACGCTCAAGCGGTTCAACCAAACTATTTTATACGTACTAATCCAGAAGATTTTTACGGTATACCACAAGTAGAAGATAGAGCTGACTACCATCCATTTAACTATAGATATGGTCTAGGTATACGTAAGTTAGCTAGATTTGATTATGAAACTAAACCAGGAACTTTCTGGACAGGTAATCAACAAGTAGAAAAACAAATAGGTCTATCAGCACCTACATCAGCTGTTCAAGGTTTAGAATATTTATTACATTGGGAAAAAGAAAGATTCAACGGTAATGAGTTTACTAACAAGAGATTATTTGTAAGACATACTGGTGATTATCATATTGCTAAATTTGAAGCTAGAGAAACTGGTAAAATAGATTTTAAATATTTATCTGGTGAAATAAGAGCCAGGTTACCTATAGGTAAGAAGTTTAGTATATCTGCTGGAGCTATATACCGTACACATGAGCGTCCTTATGGTTACAACCCTGTAGAAATATGGTTAAACATGGAAGATGAAAATGGTGATGCAATGAATCCTTGGTATTCTTTAGGTTATGAATATGGTTACCAAGATATATACTATAGTCAAAACGATCAAGATGGTAATCAAACGTATGATTGGTACTGGATAAACTCACAAGGTGAAACTGTAGCTTATACTGATGCTGATTTTAGAGATAGAATAATGCCTGGTTTGTTAAATCGATATAACAAAGAAGCTTGGGCTGATCTTGATGCTTTTGCTGAGATTGCTCCAGTTGTTGGTGCAGACTTTTATCACTACAAAAATAACTTTTGGCTACACGCTTACGGTAGCTGGATATTACCTTATCATAAGTACGTACAAGGCAACGAAGATTTTAGCTATTTACACAGAAGCAGCTGGGGTAAAGGCGGACATAATAATTTATTAGATGGTGAGCAGTGGAGTGATTACCAAGCTGGTTTAGTGTTTGGTGTTAAAATTAGCAAATCAGTTGGTTTGTTTATAGAAGGTGAGTATACTAAATTTTGGGATACAGAGATGTTTAACTCCAACTTTGGAATTAATTACACTTTTAGATAATGGAAGAGTTATCAGAAAAGTCACAGGTAAAACTTGACATAAAAACATTAATAGGTATAATAATAGGTATTATATCTATAGCAGGTATATGGTTTGACTTAACAGCTAAGATAAGCACTATAGATAGTCAATTAGTCAGACTAGAATATAACCAAACCCTAAACGATGAGTTTAGAATAAAATGGCCCAGAGGAGAAATGGGTGCTTTGCCAGACGATGCTAAGCAAGATTTAAGAATTGAATATCTACAGAAAGATGTAGAAAAGCTTATAGAAATAATCGAAGAATTAAAAGAAAAGTAAAATGGCAAAAGAACTAGATGAAAATTACAAAATAGGTTTAGATATTGACGGTGATGGTAAACCAGACTTTGGGCTATCATTAAAAACAATAGGTGGTATAATATTTGCCATAATATCGTTAGCTGGTGTTTGGTTTAGTTTAAAGGCTGATATAGCTTTAGCTATGGAAATGCCCGAACCTACCATATCTAAAACAGAGTGGGAACTGAAAGATGAGTTAATACGTAATACTATTATGGATACTCAAGATGATGTAGAAATGATATTAGAAAAGCTAGATAAACTAGATGAGAGAATATACGAAATACAAAAAAACAACTAATGAAAAATATTTTAATTTTAATTTTAATACCATTTTTATCATTTAGTCAATCTGACGTGCCTGATGAATACTGGGTAAACGATAGTGATTTTGAAGAAAAAATAAACGAACACCATGCTTTTGGAGATGATGACAGTAAACCTGTTGTTATAGAGTTTTGGGCTAAGTTTAATGAAAAAAATTGTTTTGCTGAATGGGAACAATTAAAAGATGCAACTTATTATAGAGTTAATATAGCTGAAGCACCAGAAGCTAAAAAGAAATATAGAGTCCGTATGGCACCTACAATTATTATATTTAAAGGTGGTATAAAAGAAACAGTTTTTAAAGCAGGGTTAGATCTTGAATTACCTGCAGGCTTACAAGAAATTCAAGAAGCAATCAACGAGGTCAATACGGCTTCTAAATTTTAATATTATGTGTCCATTTTGTGAAATATGTATTTGTAAATAAAATAAATTATGTGGAAATTAACTAAACAGTACTGGAAAGATATGTGGAAAACCCTATGGAGTAAAACCACTATCGACGAAAAAGCAATTGCTACATTAGCAGAGATTAAAAAAAGAAAAAAGCTTACTGAGGCAGAGATAAAAGATGTCATTAGCGCTATAAAGAAAGTAGGTAATCAAATTGATGATATACCAAACGCACTAAAAGGTAAAGCTCGTAAAGGAAGAAAGTAATGGCTGATTTAATGAGTTTTAATGTAGAGCCATATAAAAAAGAGAAGCCACCTAGTGATAACTCTTTAACTACATTAAAAGAAATACATGATTTAAGTAAAATAGCTAGAGACAAGAGTGTAGTTAAAAAAAGAGATAATATTGAAAAATCTTTTAAAGAAATTACAAACAAACACAATCTACCATTTCCAAAAGAAACTGTAGATAAAATGATAAAAGAAAGCGCTGTATCTGTTTTAAAGTTAAAAAATCATTTCAAAAGACCAAGACCAAAGTATTTGTCTAAAGCTATGAACGTTAGCTTAAAGGATATACCTATGCCTTCAATGAAAACTCCTTCTTATCCATCTGGTCACTCAGTACAGGGTGTTTTGATAGGTGAGTATTTAGGTAAACTTTATCCTAAACACAAATCAGAGTTTAAAAACATGGGTAAAGAAATATCAGATAGTAGAAGAATAGCTGGTGCTCACTATAAATCTGACTCTGTTTTCGGTGAAAAAATTGGAAATGATATGTGGAATCATATAAAAGAAAAAATGTAATGGGAAAAATAAGCAAACATATTAGCCTACATGAAGGTGTGTATAGCAGAACAGCGGAAAGACTTGGTTTAAAAAACAACCCTACAGATGATCATTTATTAAACATGATTGAGATTGCGGAAAAAGTATTTGAACCCCTTAGAATACACGTGGGTGGTCCTATAAAGATCAATTCATTTTATCGTGGACCTGAACTTAATAAAGCTATTGGCGGATCATCTAAATCACAACATTGTCACGGTCAAGCAATTGATATTGACGACACGTTTGGACACGCCTCTAACGCTGAGATGTATAATTGGATTAAGGCTAATTTAGATTATGATCAAATGATATGGGAATTTGGAACTGATCAAAATCCTAACTGGGTACATATAAGTTATGTCAGCCCTGAAAAAAATAGAAACAGATGCTTAAAAGCTTATAAAGACGATGGTAAAACTAAATATATGGTGATATGAGAGCAAAATATGATATAAAAAAATTTGATAGTATTATTACTAAGTTATTCTTAATAATACTAACAATTATTATGATGTTGTCTTTTTACAGTTGTACTGTTTATAAAACTCCTAAACCTATTATCACCTCTGTATTAGCTGTAACAGCTGAAGGAGATACCTTAAAACTACCTATAGATGTTATAAGACCTATATATAATTATAACAATATAACATATCCTAGAACTAATTATTATCCTTATCATAATTACTATTATAAACCAAATAATAATGTTAATAATTGGAAACCAATTGGTGGAGGTAGTAGTAATTATAATAACAATAACAATAATACAACGCCAGCAACTCCAACTGTTAAACCTAGTGGTAGTGTTGCTACACCACCAGTGCCAGTTAATCCTAGAAAAAATTAATATGTATACTCAAAAAAATAATCCTTTTCCTGTAACAAGCTGTGGTAGACGTAGAACGTTTATGCAAGATGGAGGTAAATCTCCGTTTAAAAAAGCAGATCCAGCTAGAACAATAGGACCTGGCAAAAACTTTAATAAAGCTAAACCAACAGGTACAGGCGCGGATGCCGGTGGGGGTATGACACAAAGAGGTGTTAATGAATATAAAAGAAATAATCCAGGTAGTAATTTAAAAACAGCAGTAACAACTAAGCCGTCAAAGCTTAAACCTGGAAGTAAGGCTGCTGGAAGAAGAAAATCGTTTTGTGCTAGATCAAGAGGTTGGACCGGTGAAAGAGGTCGAGCAGCTAGACGTAGGTGGAACTGTTAAATATATAAATTATGGGAAAAAAAGGACTGTGGGCAAATATGCACGCTAAAAGAAAAAGAGGTGAATCACCAGCTAAACCTGGAGACAAGGATTATCCAACTGATAAAGCTTTAAAAGATTCAGCTGCTAAAATGGTATCACCATTTAAAATGAAACCTAGCGAATCAGCATTAAAATGCTGGAAAGGTTATAAAAGAAAACCTGGCACTAAAGAATTTAGTGACGGTAGCTGTGTAAAGAAATAAAAAAGGGGCTTTCGCCCCTTTAATTATTTTGGATCCCACCTAACCCTCATTTCCTCACGCGCGCTTCTTCCAAAATTTTATCCGTCACAACTTATACAACTTTCATCAGTTGCACTTGCTGCAATATCTCCTCTAAGTACCGACTCGGTACGCATATAATACAAAGTCTTAATACCTTTTTTCCAAGCATCTAAATGAACCTTATTTATAAACTTAGGTTCTGCCTCAGATGGAAACGCTAGATTCAAACTAACGCTCTGATCTATATACTGTTGTCGTATACCAGCTTGATTAACTAAATCTAGTTGGTTTATTTCCTTGAAAGTTTTGAATACTTCTTTGATTGGTATGTCGTGATCTCCCAATGTAATTTTCTCTAATGCTTTGATTCCTTGTATTGAACCTCCGTCTTTGAGTACCTGATCCCATATTTTTTTATTGTTTAAATTATTATCGTTTAATACTTTTTCCAAAGTAGGGTTTTTACGTATAAAAGTGCCTTTTGCAGACTGGTCTGTAAATACATTAGCAGCCCAAGGCTCGATTCCAGGACTAATATTCCCAGATAACTTACTATTACTAACAGTAGGAGCAATAGCTCTAAGATGAGTGTTCCTAAATCCTGTGCCAACGCACCATAACGGTTCGTTAAATGCCTCAGCCAACGCCATGCTAGCTCTTTCCGATTCAATTTTAATTTGTGAAAATATTCTTCTTGTTTCATATTGTGCTAATAATCCCTCAAAGGGTATTCCTTTTTGTTGTAAATACGTATGCCATCCAACTACGCCCAAACCTAGTGCTCTGCCTTTTTCAGCAGATCTAACTGCGTTTTCAAATCCTCTTCTGTTTTTTGCTTTCTGTATAAACTCTTCTAATACTCCATCTAAAAACCATATACTATCGTATATTAAATTACTATTTTTCCACTCGTGGTATTTAGCTAAATTTAAACTAGACAAACAACAAACAAAACTATGGTTTTCATCAGTATGTAAAACTATTTCACTACATATGTTAGTCATATGTACTTTTAAAGCATTATCTTTATATGCTGAAGGGTTGTTTTTATTAACATTACCCTTAAACATAATATAAGGTTCTCCTGTAGCTTTACGTTTTTGTAAAAGCTTACCCCATTTACGCCTAGAAACTTTATCTCCATCTCTAAGCTTTCTCATAAACTTATCACCAACTACAGCACACTGATGTAGATTAAGTGATTGTCTATTTACATCTCCCTTAGGTTCTCTTATTTCTAACCAGTCTTCAAAGTCAGCATGTTCAATATTAATATTAACTGATGCAGCTCCTCTTCTAACAGATCCTTGATTAGTAGCAAGTATTGTTGAGTCATATATTTTACAAAATGGCACAACACCATCTGATGTACCGTTACCTGTTATTTTAGCTCCAGCAGGTCTTATTTGATTTACACCGATACCTACTCCACCACCGTGTTTTGCGAGTAGCATCATCTCTAAATTCTTTTGGCCTATATCTATTATACTATCTGCAACATCAATACCAAAACAACTTATTGGTAAACCTCTATCAGTACCAGTATTACTAAGCACAGGACTAGCAAGGCAAAGCCAACCTTTCCAGATGTAATCAAAAAAGATTTCCTCCATCTCTTTCTTCTGTAATCTATTCGCAACTGCTTTAGCAACTCTTCTGTACGCTTGTCTTGGTGTTTCATCTTCTAATAAATATCCTCCTTGAATTGTTTTTTTATATACGTCGGACTCTGCCCAACTTGGGTAGTCTATACCCTTTTTCCATCTATTACTCCACATATTATGTTATTAAGTGTTTTATCCATGCAATTAAACCATTCATGTTTAATGCAACTAAATTCCATTGTTTTCTTGACGCTACTTGTATCATAACGCAAATGAAGCCGAGTATGTATAGCACTGGTTCTAATGTCCATTGTGCTGCAACTAAAAAACCGGCACCCATATATCCAATACGAGTAGCCATTGTTTCAAACACACTCAGCTGTCTTTTTCTTTCTACTAAAAACTTTTTTAATTTATATCTACTTACCATACGTCTTCAAAATCTTCTCCTTCATTTGCTTTACTATAGTCAGTTGACCTAATCGCGAAAAAATCAGTGTGGGTATGACCCCCAGTAAGATGATAGAACCAATCCAGATTACCCGCTGCTTCTTCGTCATATTTAAAGTTCTTTTTGTAACCAAGTTCAATAAGTTTTTCATTAGCTCTTTTTCTTATAAATTGTTTAAGATCATAAGCCTTCATACCTTCTATATCACCCATCTCAAACATTTTGTCTATATACTTCTCTTCAAGATTAACCATTGTTTTTGCGGCATCTAAAATATCTTCTTTACAATTACTTAATAGATCTTTATCCTCTTCACACATGTGTCTAAATAATTGACAACCCATTTTACTGTGTAATGATTCATCTCTTACAGACCATTTCATTTGTTGCCCGATGCCTTTGAGTAAATTACGTAGCTGAAAGCTATACAAAACTGCAAAAGCAGAATATAAAGATACTCCTTCTGCGAAAGCAGAAAAAATAGCCAATGACTTTCCGATACCGACGGTATCATTGCCATCATATGCAACAAGGTTATCAAAACGCTCAGCCGTAGCTGGTTCATGTAAAAACGCTTCATAATCTTCTAATTTTAATGTTTCATTTAAATAACTATATGCTACAGCGTGTACAGTTTCCTGTGAGCCAAACATCATAGCCATTTGTTGTATCTCGTGTTTTGGAAACCACGATACTACTTTCTGAGTCCAGTAATCACTTACTGCACATTCAGTCTGAGCAAAGCCTAGCAGGATGTTTCCTACTAGGTTTTTCTCTTTAGCCGTTAGAGACTCGTTCCAGTCTTTAACATCTCCACTCATAGGTATTTCAGTGTGTAACCAAAATGCCTGAGCTTGTTTTAGCCAACCCTCTGTATAATATTCAGGATACTCAAAGGGTTTGTATGCTATTCTATTATTAAATAATCCCATATTTTAATATTGTAATGTTAAACAAATGTCAAATATAAATACATATAAGACGTGATCTATTTTATTGTTTTCTATATCTGGATAATTTCTATATCCAAATAATAAGCCTTCAAAAAGGCCAAAACTTAATTCCCATTTTTTCATATTATCTTCCTTGTCCCCGATAAGCAGTACCTGAGTAATACTTACCTGATTTTTGTTTTGTGTTTCTGTTTTTACTATGTACACCTGGTCTTTTCTTTTTAGGTTTCCAATCGTAATTACTTGTTATTATTCTAGCCATTAAAATTCTATATTATATTTATTGTATTGATCTTTTAAATCTTTCCACTTAAGAAATCCTCTAACCTCAGTGGTCCATTTAATATATCTATCAATTTGTCTAAAAGCGTAATGTCTTCTAGCTATCTCTTTCTTTCTACCTTGTTCTCCAAAATTAACCTTACCGTTTCGTCGCATTCTTTATGATTTTGTGGTTTATATAATTTTACGTTTGGCAAATGTTCTTTAACATATTTTTTAAACATTTTCCATCTAAGCGGAAAGCTTTCATTAGCTCTACCTTTACACTCTATAATAAATCCTTGACCCATGAAATCTGGTGTGTAAGATATATTTAATATTTTTTTATGGCCTCGATCTTTGTATTCTCCTTTTCCATTAGCACATCTTTCATATGCGTGTGTGTCAAATTCAAAACCTGGAAATATCTCATAAGTGTGACCTTCGTAAACAGCTTGTATCTTTGCTTTCTTCATTGCAATGTGCATATACTTTTCTAAGCCGGATGCAAAGTTTATCCCATCAAAAGTAACTTTGTTACTTCTGACAGGACCTTTCTTTTTTCTTTTATAATTCTTCCTCATTGTGTATTTGTTTAAGCATTGATTCTTCAATCTCATCTTGCAAACATCTCTTTGCGGATTCAATATATAACAACGCATCCATTATCTCTTCCTGCACATCTGTTAAGAACATATGTAGATCTTTTTTACCTGTTTGTATTTCATCGTGCATTGTTTGTCCGTACTTTTTCTGACCAACAAGACTACGATTATCCATCTTCCTCAGTACTGCTTGTACTATCTTATCTTTGGTTTTAATCTGCATCTTTAACAAATGTTCCGTTAACCATTTTACCTGTACGTTTAGATATTACGTTATACGCTTCTGCTATACACGTTTCTATGTTTACATTGTTCAAATGTGCTAAGTTAGTTAATACTACAACCATATCGCCTATGGCATCTATAATTTCTGGTTGATCATTCTCTAATGTTGCTTTAGCTAATTCGCCCATTTCTTCTTGAAGCTTTATTAACTGTGTTTTTGCATCACCCTTATCATATAATCCTCTTTCGTTAGCCCAAGTTCTAATGTTTTCAAACATTTTTAATGGTTTTTTAGAGCACTTAACTTTAGGTGATCTAATCGTGCCTTCAGCCTTTTTAGTCCAAACTGAAAAAGCTTTGTTATATATATAAGATCTATCTGTGTTGAACATAGAGGTTTTAACATTACTCATTATCCAATTAATTGCATGTGGATCAATAACAAACTCACCGTGTTCAGTTGTCCATTTAAATCCAATCATGTCAAACAACCTTCCTTTTAACTTATCTACTGGACAAGGAAAAGTAGTGGTCTGTTCAGTTATATTTATATTCATTTTAGTTTTTGGTTTAAGGTTTCTATAAGGGACCATATCTACTTTGTAGCCCCATTCTTTTTGTAATTCTATTTCTTTAGATGATATATAATCTACATCTTTAGAACTTTCTAGTATTTCATATTCACCTGGTGAATATCCTTGCTGAATTGTGACCCGGTTATTAAGATCACAGGTAACACCAATTTTTTTACCAGGAATATGATAAATATAATACGTCATAATTTATCGTTATATAAATGCATGTTATGTGCGTGATGATAATACCATCCAACGTCAATAGACAGTCTCTCTGCAATCATTTTTTGTAATGATGAAAATTGATATTGATCGTTACAAAAACCATACCAGATGTCATTAGAACGCATATAAACAGACATGTTTAATTTATCGTTTATAATTGTAAATTGAACCGCGTAAGTACACGGAGTATCATTACGATATTTTTCAAACTCTTTACAATCGTATATACTAATAGCCGCATGTCTAGTATTAGGGTTTTCTCTTAATTTACCAACTACATAATCTATTTGATTATTACGTTGCCATTGCCAACCGTAATTACTATTAACATTTCTATCGCTATCAGCCATTTTTTCCCATATAGGAGGAATCTTACCATATATATCACCTAGCTTATCTATACTAGGATCACCTGATAAGTACCATTGCCATTCGGCTTCTGCATACTCAAGCTTCCAATCTCTAAACTTATTTTTAATATGATTATCTAAAGGATGTTGTATTGTAAAACCTACATTAAACAACGCTTTAGTATTATCAAAGTCTATACCATTTACTTTTAACTCATGTAATACACAGTTGAAAGCTTCGTTAGCATTATAAAATTTATTTCTTTCCATATTTATTATAATAATATAATTGATACTCTGATACTTTTTCCCATATTGTATTCGGTCCATAAGAATCAGACGTACCTAGTTTTTGTCTATTTGGGTATTTACCTTTTTCAATATCTATAACCCATATTCTTTCACCCCATTTAATAGCTCTTGGAGTTATACATATATCATTAGCGATACACCAAAGTGCAGCTTTTTCTTCTTCAGGTTTACGGGTATAATTACCCATACCAAACTTTTTATTCCCACGGAAGGCTGCTGTCATCTTTCTTCTCGTCTAATACATTTACTTGTGGTACAAAAGAACCTGATTTAGGTTCCCAAGTAAAAAATGTTTCTGCTCCGTTTTCACCTAAGTTTTGAAACTTAACTTTTAATACTTTTACTTTAGTATTTTTAGCTTCATAATCTCTATGAACTAATAAGCCGTGATAACTCGCATCATACCATTCACCACCACCTTTAATGTTATACATATTTGGTTCTACCATCTTACCATTTTCTCTTGGCATTTTGGTTGGATGTGCTACTATAAACGTTAAAACGTCATACTTTTTACAAAAGGATTCTATCTTTGATAAATAATCCATAGTATATCTATTAACATCATCTGATACCGCGTTTGTATCTCTTACTTTATTATAAGGATCAATGACTAAACATTTAATACCTTTACGTTTAACAAGCTCAGCACCTTTTCGTAATACTGATTCTAAACTATATTTATCCATATCAATAAAATAATAATTATCATTAACATGGTTTGAAACTTCTTTCCATCTGTTACCACCTATATCGCTAGGTGAAGGCATATCACCCCAATGCTTACGCATAAGCTTATGGGCATGTAAATATATCGGTTGATTCTCTGGGCTTGCAAAAGCAGTTTTCCAACCATACATTCTATTATACCCTACAACCATTTGGTCAACAAAATCAGACTTGCCGCTACTAGGTATCCCAGTAACAGTAATGAACTGACCAGTGTATGTACTGAATATTTGGTCAAAATTGCTGAGGCCAATTTGGAACCCAGGTTTGAAACCATGTTTAACAAAATCTTTAAGATCATTTTCTACAGTTTTTAATGTTGCCACGTTTTCCAATGGAACTTGTTGTGAGTCGTGTATAGCATACTTTAACTTTTCTTTACCGTGTTTAACTAAATATTCATTAGCATCTTTACAGTCTTCAAAATCTACTATGTAACAGTTCTCAGCTCCTAGTCTACGGACAAACTCTTGTTTTAGCATTTGACCTGGTTCATCAGCATCAACCGCTAGTATTATCTTAGTTTTATCTTCAAAGTAATCTATACAATTGTCTAGATAATCTAAGTTGTTGTGATTTAACGTAGCACCGTTAGGCACTGATATTACGTTAGGCACACCTGCCTCATGTAGTGATAACACATCTATTTCTCCTTCTACAATAACACAGCTTTCGTGTCCAACAATACTATTTATATTGTAAAATACTTTTTCTGCTCCTTTGTATAATTTAAAATTCTTAGCGCCATCACGATATTTAACGTTTATAAGTTGGTTACCCATAAAGTAGTTAAACTTAATTGTATTCTCAGTCCTACCAGTTTGAGGCATGAACTCAGGGCCTTCAGAAACATTTAATGCTTCTAACGTACCCTGAGTTATTCCTCTTGACTTAAACCATTCTACAACTTTACTACTAGGCGCTTTATGAGTCTTTGTAGAAAACTCAGGGCGAACGTATTCACGTTCACTAGCACCCTTACGTTCGTAAGTATGTAGTTGATAAGTTGAATTACAGTTGTGACAAGTACCGAGACCACGTTCCCAATCATAAGAAGAGCATTTAGCTTTCTTGTTCTTAGGTTTCCTATCGTGGGAACACAGAGGACAAATCCCCTGTGTTTTCCCTACTTCAAGGCCATGTTGATTGAATTTATCAATCACAAATCCATTAATCTCTCTATCTTCTACTTGCATCTATAATTATTTAAAATGGTAAATCATCTGCTGGTGCAGCTACAGCTGGTGCTGCTTGTACGGGTGCTGCTTGTCCTTCTTTTGGAGCAACGGCAACATTGTTATCGTTAGTCCATACTACCTTTACGTTTCCTAAATAAACCTTTTCAGTTTTAGCATCTCTTTCTTCCTTTGATTGTTGTACAACCACAGGTCCATTGTTACCGAACTGATCTAGCTCATCATTTAACGTAATAGTTATTGGTAAGTATTTACCTTTTTTACCATTGATGATTTTATCTTTAGGTATTTTAGTAAGGTCAATACTTGTAGCTATTATACTCGCCATATTAATAAGTATTTAATTGGTTAAACATTCTAGACATCTGAGCTTTTGTAGCTCCTGTGCCTCTTCTTAAATTATCAACAGCTTTTACATGCGATTGATTATTGTAAAAATTGTTGGTACTCGTTGTAACGCCTGAGACGTCACAAGTTCTTTTTCTTGTTCTTGCCATATTATTAAATTAAAGTGTTTTACTTATGAAATATTGTTTTGGATCGAAACCCTCGGATTTATAGAACAGCTCATAAGCTTTTTCTGCTCTATCTACCTTATCTTTACCTTTTTCATAAAACTCTGATGAACAATCAAATATTCCTATTTGATGAGTTGTTTTATCTATAACAATAAAGATCATATCGTAACCAAATAGTTTTCGATATATATATGCTTGTGAATCGTAATTGTATTTAGATGCAGACCAGCGAAATTTATTAATATCTGCTGTAGTCTTCAAATCAACAACTAGTTTATCTTCATGGTTTACAATATCAGCTTTACCTTTCCACATATAATCACCTAGCTTTTTAACAGCTGGTACTTCATACTCTACGTCATTACCTTGTATTAAGCTTTTGCAAACTTCATTGTTCATCATTTTGTCTGACATTAATTCTATGCCGTCAACTTCATGTTGCAATAGACATAACTCTCCACCGGAAATCTCTTTATAAGATTTAGTATTCCTGCTCGATGATTTTATTATCTTAAACTTCTTAAGCTTGTCTGGCTCAAGTATAGATGTGTGAAAATAACCACCAACAAGAAATGCCGACGAAGGTTTACTTGGCTTGCCAAACGCTAATGGGTTAGTAAGCAAAGTTCCTATGTCTGAATTACTTAAGTATTTCCTACCAAATGCTCCGTAGTAATGTTCATCACTTTTAAGCTTTTTAAGGATCTCTTTTTTAGTCATACTATAATGTTATTTGTTTTTCTATTTCAGGAGTTACATTATATTTCTTTTTGATAGCATCTAAAGTTCCGCCTGATTGTACAAAGTTTTTAGCTTTATTTATAGCCTCTTTGTTCATTGGTAAACCATGATTATTTGTTGCGTCACTGTCTTTAGTATCATCAATTAAAAATAAATTTCCTAAAGCATATTTCTTCCCATAAGATGATGCGCTACCAAACTGTTGTGGTGTTTGCATACCTTTCTGATTAAGATCTACTCCAACTACAGCTTTAGCCTTAAGGCATAAGCCTTTTTCGTCGTGTATAGCAGCGGTTGTCTCGATAATAGGTGTTGGTTCTGAAACTAATAATTTTTCATTAACAGTTACAGTCACACCGTATTTCAGTAAAAAGGGTTTGATTGCTTCTAAGATGTCTTCGGCTGATCGGAAATTATATTTACCGAAGGAGTTAAATCTACTTTTTTTCGATTTAAACTCAGTCTGGATCTGTGCCAGCTTTTGTTGTAAAGTCATATTTAATTTAATTTAGTCTATATTATAATTACATGTTAGTGTACACCATTTAACTAGTTATACACTATATAACCTAAAGATAATCAAGCACTTGCGAGTGATCTACTTTATCTATAAGCTTTTGTACTGCTTGCTTTTTTAACTGCGAAACTCGTACATATGCACTGCTTCCTGATATTTGAAGTATTGATGCAATTGTTTTAGCATCATGCTTATCACAGTCTAAACCATAGCTTAATCTTAATACTTGATACTCATTTTCTTCTAAGTATTTCTGCATTAAACTTTTTAAGTATATGTTTAATAAGTGCATGTTATAAGGTTCTGATTTATCAGGTATTTGATAAGCCATATTATCATCATTGTTTGGTTTTTCATCTATACTTAAAAATATAGAATTAAAAAACATTTCAACCATCTTTTTATCCTTACCAAAGTTTTTCCTTATTTCATTTAATTTATGTTCTGGTATTCTTATATCTCCTCTGTTAATATCTATAGCCCTACGAATAGCACCTCTAATTCTTTTAGATAAGAAAGATTTTAATGTTTTTTCTTGATCTTCAGATTCAGCTAGTGATACGTAGTCTAGTTTATCTACAGCTTGAGTTAAACCAGCATTTCCTTCTTGTAGTAAATCTAGTATATCCATTACGCCACTTGCTTGTTGTGATGTAGAGAACTTTCTAGCTAAACTTTCTACCAATGGTAAAAAACCAGTAATCATTTGCTTTCTATTCCATATGGTAAAGTCTCCGTCTTTTACTTCGGGTAATTTATGTATTAGTAATTGTATTTCGTTTTTCCAACGAATATAATTCTGTATATTATAACTTTTCATATTTTTTAAATCCTTCAACTATGATTGGATCAAATTTACTCAACCATAATTCGTCGTTTAGTTTTGTTTTTTCTAATTTTAATTCTTTACTCATATTTCTGTGAATAGTTCTTGTAGAACAATCAAGCAAACCGGCTAAACGAGCAATGGTAATTTTCTTACTCATATCGTTTAAATCAAGCATGCATTGGTATATAAGTTCTTCATCAACTCGTGATGATCTACCTATTAATTGACCTACAATTTTTAGTTTACCACTCAAGTCTAAACCAGAGTAAGGTTTAAATACTACTTTACGTAGCTTGTTTGCAGGTGGATCACCACCTTGGTTTAATACATCTTCTATCATATCATTTAATATTCTTTGTTTTATGAAGAAGGTTACAAAACCATTTTCTTTGTTAGCTATAAATTCAAAAACAAGTTTTAAATCTACATCTTTGTTAAGATAATATAATACAAGCATGTGCCACTTTAGTGATTTGTATGTAGTTATCTTAGCCTTGCTATTAAACAAGTGATAACATTGATACGTACCATTTTCATAGTATTTATATTGTTTGGTTTCAGTTGTAGGTACATCAGTATCAGGATCTCTCCTATATACAATGCGTCTATCATTTAACCATTTTATATTTCTTTCGTATGACATTTGCCTATTACTATTTAATCTTTAATCTCTATTGTCACGTTTTCCCATTTACCACCTTTTAATTTTTTAGAAACTAAAAAATCAATACGTGATGTCCATCTTTTATTCATTCTATCTTGTACTGTCCATATTCCGTCAAGATCTCCCGCGCCTGTTACTATTACTTTTACACCAAAGGTATAACCTTTAGCTTCTAAATCTCTACTTACAGCTATCCATCTATGTGATTGTGGGTCTTCCATATTAATATGCTTACCACTAGCTGTTATATGCGGAGTGCTATCCGTCTGTTCTGGAGTAGCATGGTAAATTGTCGCTGTAACCAACAACATCTTTAATGTATTTAGTATCATATAATGTTTCTTTGTTATGTGCTATAGTTTTCTTGTCATGTACGTAGTACAGCCAGTATGCGTGTATAGCACTGTCACGCTTGTATTCATCAGGCATACATTGTGGAGGTTGTGTAAACTTACCCCATGGCATACCCGGAGGATAACAGGCTAATGGCTCCCAGCATTTAGTAATTGTTAAATGTGTTTTACCATATCTAGCTGTATATTCCTCACCTAAGGCTATCATATGATTATATAACCATCGGTAATTATTTTTATTTTGCCTACACCATATTGTTGATGGGTGATTATAATGAGCTTTTTTATAAGGTACATTATCACCGTTATCATAATGATGATGAGCAGTACAAAGCATTTGAGCTGATTCTAATATCATCTTTACTACATGTTTATTATATTGCAGCTCAGCAGCTTTGTAAGGATCTTTATCTAAATAAAATATATTCATAATGTTTCTCGTATCATAATGTCAGTTAGCTTATCACACAACTGATCATAATTTGTTTCCATAAAGTTATATTCTTGTTTACCATTAACGTCTACTGAGACCTTATAGGTAATATCATTTTTAATACTTCTACTCATAGTTACGTATACATTTGAATAGCGGGTGTCTGTATGAACCTGCTTGTGTTCGTTGAAAATAAGTAAAGGTAGCACGTTGACCGATGTAGTCATTAACTTTCAGTAACATATTTGCTAGATCCTTGTAGGTATAACCTTTGCCCGGTGGACAACCGAACTGTACACCTTCGTCATCTTGCATCAGGAACTTTCCGAGCGTGCCTGTCCTTTTACCTTTACCTAATTCATAACCTATGATGGTTGCTTCAGTATCGCTGAAGTCTTTGAATTTCATTAAGTCGTAAGACCTACCGTGCTTGTATAAGCCATCTAGCCTTATGATAGAGCCTTCGTAACCAGCCGCAAGATATTCTTTGTGTAATGTTCTAGCATAATTGTAGGAATCTACGAGCTTTGCTGGAACATATTTAACACAACTACTATATATGTCTGAGGTTACTAGATTATTCATACGAGTTTTGTAGCTGTCATACTGCACACCATCGAAATAATCGTAGCAATGAAACTGAGTTAGATTTTTAGCATCTAATCTTTGTTCATCGGTAGGTTTTTGCTTACGAACTAGTGATATAATTTTTTCGAAATCATCTTTCAGATCATGATTGTACAACTCACCATCGAGTATAACATCAGGATTTTTAAAGAAAAATGGTTTTAAGCTTTCTAGTATATGTTTTATATTTTTAAACTCTTTACCTGTTCTTGAATATGCTTTTACGCTGAACGAGGCTAAGTATTCTTGGTCAGGAAAATCTGACACACGTTTTATTAGGCAGCGAACGCCGTCTAACTTGGGTTGTATATACACAGGTTGAGACCAGTCTACTCGCTTGTCGTCATACTTGTGTGCTAACATTGGTTTTGTCATAGGTTATTTAATTTGTTTTGTATTATTTCTATTTTTCTTTTTATTATAGCCGCTTTCATGTATTGTTCTTTTTCTTCGTACATACCTTCTAGCGTATGAAGTCTAGCTAATTCAGATATTAAAGCTTCTTCTTCAGTTTCTTTAAATGGCAATTGTCCTTTTAGTAATTCACCTATTGTCATAGGGTTGTTATATTGATGCCATTTAGGGTTAGCAGTTTTTTGTATTAGTTTGTCTAATACTTTATCTGCTAGTATATCTAATTCATCGTCTGTCATATTTATATTATCCATGCACGTTCGTATTTAGTCTGTATTAAAATCTGCATATACTTTTTCAAATCTTGTTTTACCATTAGCAAAATCAGTGTATTCCATATCTTCCATATATTTAGATATAATCTTTTCTGGTTTTAGTACAAATACACACTTACTACTGTATTGATTCCAGCAACTAATCCACATATCATCTTTTTTACCTGTCCATATTATATAAGTGTACTGGTGATCTATATGTTGATGATCTTGATATAGATAGCAACTGTCATAGTACATATCATGAACTAACTTAGCAGCTACCGCAGCACCATCTTGTCTACCATTAGTGTGACACCAGTTTGCTAACTGTACGCCTTGCCATTGAGGATAACCATCGTGATGTAAATACATATTTACGTAGCTTTTGTCACTGAAATGACAAGGATCTGCAGCGAATCCTAGCTCGTTTTCTTCTGCATATTTTCGGTCTACGACCATTGTTAAGTTTCTTGTACTCATAATTTACATTTTATTTTGTTCTACAAATAATGCGTAGCCAAGCTTTGCATAATTAATTATATCACCAAACCTACTAATCATAGGCTCTGCTTTATTTAGATCATGGTTACTAACATGAGTAGCAACTGAGCTAACTTGCTTGTCAAAATAAGCATACCATATTACTAATGGATCTACACCTAACTTTTTAGCTGTAGATTTAAAGTTGTTTAAAACATCTTCGTTACCTATAGTATACTCAGGACCTTTCTTGTTCATTGTTTCTTGCGCATATGAGTCTAACTCATGTACTAACGCATTAAATTTATCTGTCTTCATATTAATCTAGTAATACCATATAAGCTTTAGGATTTTCTGATCTAAACCAGTCAATACCTTTTCTTTGGTCATTTATTAATTTAGTTATTATTGGATCTTCTGCAAAATCACCTTCTCTTGCATATGTTATTTCAATAGTATATTGAGCGCCTTGTATAAAATCATACATAGATAGCTCTGGGCCAGTGAGTGTATAGCATTCGCCGCTAAACGGATTTGTAACAGTATCACCTGTATTATACCACGCGCCTTTAAACCATTTAGGTTTAGTCTGTTTGTTCTTCGTATCCTTCATCTATAAATTCATCTTTAATTTCTCTTTCTGTTATCTCACAAATACTCTGGTATATCTCATTAAACATATCTGAGTACCAGTACTCATCTATAAAGTCATCAGCTACGTATATAGTACACATACCGCCACCACCTCTTATTGCATCTTCTAGTTCTGTAGCTAAATTGCTATCATAATAATGAACATGCTCACCTACACATATATTTCTATCATCGTGAGTAGCAATGAAAACCTCATATTGATCTGCTGTAGTTTCAGTGTATACATAATAGTCTGCTGACTGAGTATAATCACTAGTGATTTCTACATCATAATAATCTAGCACAGCTTTTTGTATAACATCTTCGTTATCTTCTGTTGTTGGTAAACCTCTTTTAATCATTTCGGCTTCAACCATTTTATCTGTTATATACTTTTTCATTTTTTTATTATATTTTCACCGTACATAAAAGCTAACCAGTCTAGTTTATAGCTTGTTAAGTCACCGAACGTTAGTAAATCTTTCATCTCATCGATAGTTAATTCATTCCACATAGTTTTAGACATAAGAATATACTTAAGTCTTTTAGCAGAGCCATACTTTCTAGCACTAGCTTGCAAGTTTGTTTTAACGTCGGGCAATAGCTTGTCGTAGACGGTTTTCATTTTTGTCATATTTATTATTTAATTATATTATCCAACTACATTCGTATTTGGTTTGTATTGTGGAAGTGGGCGGAGTCGAACCGCCGTTGAGATACTGTCTTGCCATATTCGGCTAAGATACTGTCTCGCTTACCTTATCACTCCCAAATCCCTCACTTGTTTTCAACTCAAACGTTACTGAGTATTCCCGTGAGGGAGACAGAGATAGTCGTCGTGGACTGGTACTACCTAGTATCCTGCTTTATCCACGCTTTTGACCAGTATGAAACCACACTGTCTTATTTCAACCGAAGTTAATCGGATTTTGTTTTGTTATAGATCTCTAATGCCTTTCTAATATCTTGAATGTCATAATCTATTAATATTTTATAAGCTTTTTTAACATTACTTACTATTGCTTTATTTTCTTCTTGCATCTCGTGCCATTTTTTTACTGAATCACTCATCGTAGTATTTATTAGTTGTTACATCTAGTTTATTAGCGATGTGGCGAGCGACCAGTCTCATAAGGTAACTATGAGTGTCGTTTGTAAGTGGGGACTCAGCATCTTTAGGTAGAAACTGATCGACTTGCCAATCACAATCTTTATATATTTGTTCTATTGTATTTGTAGCTATTTCTTCTGCTACAATATCCATTTGTTTTATTACTGCCATATTATTATTTTAAACATGTGCCATAACCTCGTCGAGCGCCAAGCTTTCTTATACGTTTCGCCTGTTCTTTCGGCATAATCTGAATGGTATTACCGGTTTTGTGGTAAGTAAGAGCAATGCAACCATAAGGTTGAACAGTGCTACATTCGACGCAAGAGGTATAACCTAGTGCGAGACGCTGCGGAGGTATTATATTTTTACATTTACATTTTGTCATCGTATATATTATCCAACGTT
>Ga0208669_1000283_pt1 | contig 20882 bp, 28 predicted proteins | sample 21_taG_FD_184095 | JGI IMG/M metagenome (GOLD analysis project Ga0208669, IMG submission 184095) | Marine viral communities from the Subarctic Pacific Ocean - 21_ETSP_OMZ_AT15319 metaG (SPAdes) (version 2) | ecosystem: Environmental > Aquatic > Marine > Oceanic | place: Pacific Ocean | collected...
TTATCAAGATCTTTCAAATCGTTTTGCATTAATTGAATTGCTTGACTTATTGTTTTTTCTACTACTGCCATTACTCTGAATATAAGTTTTCTATGTCTTGATCAATATCATCGATCGATTCATTAAAAGCATCCAATGAATCATCGAATTGCGTTTTGTTAATTGGTTCTGGACTGGTAGGCCCATAAGGGTGTTTAAAAGTTGCCAGCATAATTGAGTCGTATAAACTTTTTGCAAACACCTTTAATGCTTCATTCCTTTTTTTCTCTATCTGCTTTTGACTAGAGATTAAAACCCCTTCTGAATCACTTGAAGCTATTTTGTGTTTTTCCGTAACATTAATTTGGCTTATAAAGGCCTTCTGAGTGTTTAAAAAAGAAACAATGACCGTTGACCCCTCTTTTGGTATTCGAATGTTGTCAGAGTTCTTCGTTGGGCTCAGCAACACTCCTGTATAACTTGCCCCACCGATATTATCGATTGGCTCGCAATCACACTTGTTGTTTTCCGAGTCTACGTTATAAGCTTTACACAATCTTGAAAATCCAGAGTCTTGTTTAGTGATCTGGTTCATCAATTCTGCTATACGTTTACTGTTTACGCCTTTCTCTATCATCATTAAATTTTTAACTCAGTAACTATTATTTCACCATTCTTAGTTAGACGCCTTTCGAAGTCACGTGTAATCGTTGATTCAACAGTTGCAAACAAACGAGGTACCGTCATATCATAAATATTGTTTAATTTATTGTTATCCTCTTCCTCTACTACATTCGATGAAATTAAATTTCCGATAAAAACATTTGTCTTAAAACCAGAATTCCCATTGAAGGTTTTTGTTATTTTGTTTATGGTGAACTTCTGTGCAATGATTTGGAATTTACTAAACATGCTAATGTCTTTTTCCACATAGTTTCTAAATTCTTCTGCAGTAAATTCATTAAGAACATCAAGAACAAATAAGTTATCGAACAAACGAAGATTTGTCAAGTATGTTTGAATCATCGAACCTGGCCTATAACCTGTATATTTCTTTTTGTTTAGGCGATTCTTTGCCATTTCCTCAAGCACATCTTTTTTTATGTTTCCGAATTGCACATACGAAAGTGTTTCACCACCTGTACCGAACTTGAACTCGGTTATTTTGTTGTTGTCTCCAATTATTTTAAAATGTGCGTTTACTTGTACATCTGATTCCTTTTGCCAACGTAAATCTCTATTGGTTACCAATCCTAGTCTTGTTTTATCAGAAGATGAAGCACTTGCTATATTAGGATCTATAGATTCCAATTTTTTCCTTATTTTTTCCTTGGTAACAACTTCCTCTCCATTTTTCACAAATTGATTTTCGTATCTTAGGTCATAATTTTTTAAGATTAAATTACCAGCAAAAGAATCAGACTCAAAAGATTGTGTCGTTAGAAACCCAGCAAATAAAACATTAAGAATGAATGTTTTGTCCTTTGCTTTTGTAAACTGTATATCTAGTGATGGACTTTTTTGTTCATTAGGAAACCCTTCTGGGTATTCAACAACAATCTCTTTTGTGAAACTTATAAAAGAAGTTATATTGAAATCAACCAAGTAGTTTTTATGCATGTGCTTTATTATTTCTAAAGCAGTTGACTGATCAGCTCGAAAGTCAATCATATCAAACTCTGTATTCACAGTTGAGTCAGATCTCATTGCATTTTTCTCTAGGGATTCTTCACTGATTTTTACAGCATCCAACAAATCAACATTTAATAAATCGGAGAATATAGGACTGGTTCCATATCTATCACCGATAACTTTATTATAGTCATGGCCTAATCTACGAACCATCTCTTGGAAGGAAATGTCATCAGAGTCAGAGTTTAATTGAATCTTCCTTGTTTTCATTTCTTCTTTGATGGCTTTCCCCGTTGCATTGTATTTCATCTTCCCTAAGTGGTACGCTGCGTTCTGGACAGTAATTGAGTTGTTGCCTTTCGAATCTATTTTGATCTCAGAAATAAACCCTATAAAAACAAAAGACTCTTCAATAGAATTACTTGTAAACTGATCAACGTTAATCCAGAAAATATCACCTAATTGAAGGAATGCTGAAATGTTGTGATTGTAATCACTTAAAGTATATGCCAAATGGTTTTTGTTCGCCAATGTAGGTGCATCTGTACTCGAAAGTTTTAACATACCACTAGCAAAACTAAGTTTCATCTCCTCATTTATATTGCCTCTGATTTGAGTGTGGTCCAAGCTTTTTAACCACCCTTCACCATCCTCAAACTCAGAAAGAGAATCCGATTTCTGATTGTAAATACCAAATCTTGTGTTGTATGAAATTATCATTCGTTTTTAAATTAAGGATTCAAACAAAGTATTTGTGTTTGTAACAAAAGACCTCTTTGCTTTTATAATGAATGGTTGAACATTTTTCAGTTCTTTTGGTTCTGGTAACTCAAAACTTTCAACAACTAAACCATTAAGGTCAATTGCTGTTTTCTGGTTTTCTCCCCAATAGCCGTTCGTCAAATCAAATTCCATTATGTCATAACACATTTCATTTAACCTTAAAACATCTGGCCTAGAAGCCCATGGTGTCTCACCGTCTTCATGAATCATCGTGTTAACCAAAAGCCCCTCGATCGTAATATCCATTGAAGGGGATCCTAAATATTCCATTACTTCTGAATTTGCACCTAATGGTAATGTTTTAATGAACTTGTTCTTCATTTTCACATCAATACTGCAAATAGGAACATTAAAAGATTTTAAATCATCTAAATCTAAAGGATTTTTATATTCGAACTGGCAATTGGATATAACCGTTTTGCTTCCAGCTGCAAGCTGAGAGAAAACAAATTCTTGCGAACCACCTAATTCAAAGTTTTCTATATTTGTTCTTGTTGGCCCAGTGAATAGTGCTCCAGTACCAACAGACAAAGCTAAACCACGGAAAAAATTTGGGTTATTTAATGTTGCCCTAATGTTTCCTGCTGTTGCTTCAGTGTTTTCATATACATACTTCAATTCGTTTCGAACTAAACTTTCTAACGCTGAAGCTGGACCTTCTAGTCCTTGAAAATAATTTGCCATAATTTTACTTTTGAGCTATATCCAATGTTATTCTTGCCATTAATTCTTCAAGTTGAACACCTAAAGATTCAATATCATCACCAGAATTTATGTTTTGTGTATCTATTTTTTGTACCGAATCTACGTTAACGGTAATGTTTTTGACTTGGCCTGAAACTCCTCGAACGCTATTTGCCATACTGTCAGCAATAGGGTTTTTATCATCAGTTTTGTCTTTGTCTGTCACCTTGCTTTTTACTGGAGCTAACGTTTTCTCCACTTTTATTGTAGTGTCGTCTATTTCAGAGCTTAATTTATCTCTTTTCCCCTCTAAATCTGAAATTTGTTTTTGTAAATCTTGCTGTGATTTTAAATTAGAAGCCTTGTTTTTATTTACAGCCCTTTCTCTTTGTCGAAGCCTCAACGCTTCTTTTTTATCAAGATCTTTAACATTTTTTTGAGCCATTATTCCTTGATGCTCCATTTCTAAGCTTATTCCTTTCTGCAAAACAAGCTCTTCTTCAACCAATTTGTTTTTTAATTCTATAAGTTTTAACTTTTTAGCTTCATTCTTTGCAGCTAACTCGGTAACATTTGGTATCTCTTTTAATGTTTTCAGAGCTTCTTTTTGAGATTTAGGTAGCTCATTTAATATTGGTGCTAAATCACCAAACTTCTTCCCTAATAATTGAACCCTGGCTGCAAACTCCTCGTTGGTAAAAACTCCTTCTTTTGATTTTTTTATTAAGTGAGAAACTTGAGATCCCATATCTTTGTATCTAACTGATGTTCTAGCTATTAATTGCTCAGGGGTCATACCAGCCATCGCTTCCCCCATATCTGCCATTAAAGAAACAAAAGGAGCTAATTTTTTCCCCATAGAAGCTAACGAAGTGGTCCACACATTACTTAAACGTGTAATTGAATCAGTCATCTTTTTGGTGATTTCTCCACCAAACGTTTCTTCTAGTTGTTCAGCGAAAGGTTCTAAAAAGTCTTTTGCTAACAACTTTCCTTCCCCTACCATTTTTATGAATTCTTGCGTAGTCATATTGGCTGACTTTGCTGCTAAATCCATAGATCCAACACCCCTTTCAAAGAGTTGGTATAATTCTTCACTACTTACTTTCCCCTTATTTTGAATTTGCGAAAGTGCCAAAAATGCACCTTTTGTTGTTTCAGCAGTTAATCCCAGCTTTTTTGTTGCCTTTGAAAACGTTTTAAATATTTTAAATCCTTTCATCCCTTCTAGGCTAGTGTTTTTTATAGATGCACTCCATAACTTAAACCCTTCTTTAGCTGATACAGTGTCTAGACTTAATTCTGCTATTGTATTTTCTAGCTGTCTTAATTGAAATTGGCCTCTTGTTCCGCCAATAAATTTTATCGCAGTGTCAAGAGATTCGACTTTAGCAGCTGTTTGAATTGCTTGAGACCCTAAAGCAAGCATCGATGACCCTAAGCCAGCCAGTGCAGCTACACCAATCAAAGAAGATGTTTTTAGGTTGCTACCAACGTTTGAAACACCTTCTCCAGATTTCAAAGGCCCTACAGTTTTTGTACCTTTTATCTTTTTACTTGTTTTATCTAAAGCACGATTTATTTTTTCCAAGCTAGAAATTGCTTGCTTGCTATCAATAATGTAGCTATATTTGATATTTTTACCCATTTTTCTTTATTTCGTTCTCAACGTTTATAGTAGCTTTTTTCTTGAGTTCCATTACATATTGATATTTTCCAAATTCAACAGCTAAGTCTTCATCGCTAATTATCTTTGAATCACCAAAACTAAGACCCATTTTATATTGAAGGATTGCTTTTATTTGGTTTCTCCAATCACCCTCCGACAACTCATATTCTAAGACTTTTTTTTTATAATTGATTCTTTAATATCAAACATAGTTTGCATAAAAAAAGCACCAGCAATAGGATATAATTCGTAACCTTTTATCCCTAAGAAATTCGAACTCTCTTTGCAATTTAAGTCAGGTACAAAGCTTTCTGTAAAAACTTTAACAAACTCGGTAATTATAACATCAAATCCTTTGTCTAATGAAAACATGAGCTTTATTTTTTGTTCATTAGTAATAGAACTAACGAAACAAGAAACACCTTCAATAGAAATTTTATACTCAACCTTTCTTTTATTTCTCGGGTTAACCTTTTCCCTTTCGTCTTCAGTCATGTCTTCTAGTTCTATTACTGGAACTTCTGTCGCTATTGACGTGAAAAGTTGAAATGAAGGTATAATATTATTCTCTTCATCTATCACACATTTATCTCCACCAACAAACAACTCATTTAATAATTCAACTCCTAGTTTATACTTATCCTCTTTACTTAAATTATCGCAACTGGCAACATAAGCTATTCGCTTCCTTTCAGGTTTTTTAAAATAAGCCGTTTTATCACCTATTGAGATTTCATATTCATAGTCAGGTAAAACCGTTTTGTTTTTTGCTTCTTCTATTTTTTCTTCTTGTTCCTTTAATTTTAAATTTTTCATTTCTCTTTTTCTTTTATTCTAAATAGTAGTAAATTTAAGACACAAAATAAAAAAGTCCCTGCAGAAATATATCCACAGAGACTTAAAATCAAAAAAAAAGAAAGCTTTTTATCTCTCTCCCCAAGAACAATGAGAAAAAACAAATGGTATAACAACTTCGATTGAAGTATCACCTGCAGACATGTCTCGCATGTTTACAAGGAACTCTAAGTTTTCCAATGTATCTACTCCTGGAAGACCTTGACCTTCAGTTGGAACATAGGCTATGATCATTGTAGATAAACCAGTAGAAGTTGGATCTCCATCAACTCGGCCAGAAGCTCGAGCTGCATCTTGCAATGCAATAACATCAGAAGCAAACAACGTAATTGATCCTTCGTATTCATAATTGGCATATCCCCTAGCGATTGGCTGACGAGAAGAACCTCCGTAAAGGTTTTCTTTTGTCGCAGTCTCCGAGTAAGATAAGTTTGTCCAACCTAAAATTGGCAAACCATTAAGCAACACTTGCGTGTTACTTGGAGAGAATTCAGCACCTTTAATAAATGGCGTTGATAATATATTTTTAGACATAATTTTTTATTTTTTAAAGTTTAGTTGAAAAACCAAGTTTAACATCTATTTCCTTAGCAGTCCCAACAGGAATGATTTTTGCAACAACGTTTATTGTTGAAGTTTCTAAAACCTTTTGAGTTGGATCAATGCTCACAACAAAATCAGAAATCTCTTCTGCATTTTTCATAAATTGTAACTGCTTGCCTGCAAGTGATTCCAAATTTTTAACAAATCCGAAATTTAAATTTCCGTTAGAGTCAACCAACGCAGGAGCACAAACTTTCTTTAAAAGAGCAACACGTAAAGCTCTATAAGCCTTATCATATGTTCTGTTAAGATCGATTGTATTGAAATCTGATTGTGCATCATTTACTGCTGTGTAAGCGAAGTTAAAGTAACTACCACCTAAATCAACAAACTTTCGAACGAAGATGTAATGATAAGTATCTAACGTATCCAATAAAACACTAGACTTATCCTTCAATAAACTACCATCAATAAACCCTGGGTTAGAGTAACCGAAAGAAGCTAAATTAACCTCTTCTACGTATGCAATTGAAGTTGACACCTTAACAGATGAAACAGCTCCTAAAACAGCACCAATGGACCCTACAAATGAAGCACCGTTGTCTCTCAACTCTTTTGCTTTTGACTCATCAGATAAATCTTCAGAAATAACAAAAGAAACTCTTGGAGCAGATTCTGCTTGAAGGGATGCTAATGATTCAACAGTTCCTGAAATATCTGCAGAATAAACAATTTGACCTGGAGCTTTTTCAGCTTCCAATTTATCTGCTTGGCCTTGGAGCAAATTTAATCGACCAGAAGAGTAATTGTCTTCAAGATCTAAAACTCCATATTGTCTTGGCTCACCTTCTGCAAAATCCTTCAATGTAACAACATCGTCAAATGTAGAAGTAGAAGCACCAACAATCTTCACATACAAAGATTCAACACTTCGGTTGTAATACTCTGCAACGTGGTATTTTATGACTTCCTCAGATTCAGTTGACCCTGTCAACAAATCCTTAGCATCTTGCTCAGAGAAAAACTTATAGTTTCCAGCGTAACCAGATAATGATGCAGAATAAACAACTAATGCTGAAATCCCATCCTTAGATTCTGATTGTCTAAATAAACCTCCGTCTTGTCTGTTAATATTTACGTTTGCTAATGACATATTTTAATTTGATTTAAAAAAAAAAGGGTGGATGACATTTCACCAACCCTTTTTTATTATTAATTTATTTATTTTAACCTTGTTTCAATATGATAACACCTGCTTTGTCAGCTCTTGGAATGTGAACACCCATAGCTAAACGGAAAGAGAATAAATCAGCTTGTTTGTAAACGTCAGCCTTGTGAGGATAAGTTTGAACAGGTTGGTGTGCAGTTAAAATAGAATTTGAAACAAACCCTAATCCTAAACGCTCAGCTCCTGCAGAACCTACTTCAACAGTCTTACGCTTGATGATATTGATTCCCATTAACTTGGCAACCATACCAGTTACAGTGACACCTTCAGCATTAGAACCGAATTCCATGTGCTTTTGTATTCCAGGGATAGCTAAGATCTCTTTGTACATAGTGTTGTCGATAAGCAAGAAACGCTCACCTTTTACTAAAGATTCGTTGAATTGGTAATCTAACTCAATGAAGTCATCTAAAGTAATTTTCTTGAAAGATCCAGAATTTCCTAAACCATTGTTTGTTCCAGCTGCACCAGTTGTTAAAACCTCAACACCTGCAGTACGAATACCAGTAGTGTCAGCGTGATCAGCTATAATGTCAGCAATCATTACATCTTCAACGTTCTCTTTAAACTCAAGAATAGAATTTCTAAATACAGTATCCATCTTTGCGTATGAAGTTTGTAATTCATCAATATCTTGGACATGGATAGGCTGAGGCGCACGATAGTCATCGATATTAAAAGTAACCTCAGTCTCTGTGTGACCACTAGAGAAGTTGTTTTGGATAACAGCACCATTCTTTACGATTCCTTGTCCTAAAGCATTGTAGTGAGGCAAATGTACAGTTTTAGCGTTTAAGTATTCTGTAACATTAGCTAACCTTGAGATAAAACCTTCTTTGTATAAAGGTTCTACCAAATTCTTTTCGTAGTATTGCGTTAATACACTCATAATTGTTTTTTGTTGTTTTTGTTTTGTTTTACTTATTTATTTTCGAAAAATATCTTCGAATACAATTCTGGATTACTCTTGTTTAATTCAATCCTTTCTTCTGTACTCAAGTCAGACATTTTTAATTCTTTTTCTTTGCCAAAATCAACCTCTGGAGATTTTGCATTTACTGTTTTAGTTAACTCTTCAATTATCGATAAATCTAAGTTTAACCATGTATCAGTAACAGTTATATTCTTTGATTCTAAATAGTCGACTTTTTTCGCTTTTTCTTTTTCAGCGTCCATTTCTGCTATTTTATTCTCCAATTCTGTTACTTTACCAGATAATATATTGTTTGTTTCTGTTAATTCAACATTTAATGCTGTTAACTCAACAATGTTCTTTGCTTCAATTTCAGTCTTTGCTTCGACCTCTTCTAAAGTTTCTGTCTCTACTTTTGGAGTTTCTACTTCTACTTCCGCCTCCACTTCTTCTTTTTCTTTTTCTATTGAAGGAGTTTCCTCTTTAGTCTCTTTAGCAGTTTCTTCTACAGTTTCTTCTACAGTTTCTTCTACAGTTGCCTCAACGTTTTCTTCGTTGACAGTCTCTTTTTCTTTTTCGTCTACTGTTTCTACAACAGCTTCGTCAACGATTTCTTCGTTTTTAGTTTCCATATTCTTGTATTTTTCTAAATTTAATTTATTACAAACCTCATAAAGGTCTTCAATACTCGCCTGCACTTCGACAGCTTCTCCTCGGGATACTTCAATTTCATAATCCAATATCTCCCTTTTTTTCATCTGTTCAACATTCAACCAAGTTTCCCTGCTTAATTCTGCCGATGTAAAACCTTCACCATCCAAAATTGTCATCAAAGAATCTTTTATCTTTTTTAAAATCTTCTGAGAACCTCCGCTTGGATTATGTGCCATAAATAAAGAATGTGAATAAGCTTTCCTTATTTTACCAGACATAAAGATAATCCCAGCTATCGATGCAGCTACACCGTCTATAACTGTCGTAACAGTTTTTGAACTGCGAATCAATGCAGAGTAAATCGAATAACCAGCAACAACAGATCCTCCTGGAGAATTAATTATTACTTCGATATTTTCTACTTCTTCGTAGTTTTCTAAAGACTCTATAATTTCAACTAAATAGGAAGCTAAATCAACAGTAACTTCTGTATTTATTAACATCCTAGCTGTATTTCCAATTATATTCATACTTTTAAATAGTTATTTTTTTTAAGATGTATATTCTTTAAAACAATCGTTTAACTGTACCTCGTTTAAAACTGTTTCTTACTTTGTAAAAATTAAACATTCCTTGGTAACCGATCCAAATCCTACTACCTACTTCTAAATGCTTTTGTCTAAGATCAATCTCAGTGGGGCTATCTTGTAAACCATTTTCTCCACCGCCTCCTGTACGACCTTCAACAGTAGCATCAGCAATGTTGTGGTGATGACCACCTGGTTCAGTTGTTGTGTGCAAAGTTGTGCTTGGGTCACTTGGGACATGTATAGATTTACTAGAACTACCAGGTTCATAAAAAATAGTTTGTCTAGGTAAAAACAAATTAGTTTGAACTGTTACATTGCCTGTTGTTCTATCTGGCCCATCAACGTCTAAAGTCCCTCCATTACTCCTTGATTCGTGGTGATGCCTTGGAATATGACCTCTATTTAATTGTACTGAATCTTGACCACCACTTGGGTTCGAATTAAAATCTCCTGCACCAACATTCATTAACACTTTTTTGTCTGAATGTAGCTTGCCCCAATCCATATAACCAAAAGCACCATATTTGTGAAAGTTATCTACACTAGTTACCAATCCTATCGTACCGCCTACAATTGTTTTATTTGTGTCTGTTAGGGTTGTTTGATAAGCTCTCATATCAGAACTCATCCAAGTTTGACTGATCTCATTTCTTGTTCTTCCTAAACCAAGAATAACACTTTCTGCTCTTTGGTCAGTAAATGGTCGAAACAGGATTTCATCATATCTCAAATCTGTTGGATACCCATAATCATTGGTGTCAGCAAAAGAAGTTCTTATTGCATGAGTATAATTCTCACCGATGTTTTTTACGGATCCATCTTTAAATGGTCTGTCATCTGCAATTATACTCCCTGGAATTATAGAGAAAGGATAAACACCTTCGTATCCTGGGAAATTATAACAAATATCACCTTCGTCTGTAGCTAATTGTACAATACCTGGTGTTACCTTTACTGTCTTTGTTGAAACATTAATCTCATCAACCAAACAACCACTTAAAACAACACTCCAACCTTCCAACATTGCATTAATGTTGTAGTTCAAAGCATTGGATTGAAATGCCACTAAATCTTCGGTATACAAAGGAACACCACCAGTTTCAAAGCCGATCGGTAAACCATTTACATCCGTGTTATATTTTTTTTGACTCATATCTTTTAATAGAATTTTATTTTGTAAGTTACATAAGCAAATCTATACTTGTCGACCAAAGCTTTTAATGCATTGATGTTGATTACACTAGCCAAAGAATTAGGAATGTTTATGATGAAGTTTGTTGTTGAACTCACTTCATTCTTTGTAAACACATAAGGTTTATCTCCTCCAAAAGCAGCAGGGTTTTCACCTCTCTGATATATCGAGTTGTCATCAGTACCAGTATCCTCACCTCTATTGAAGGCTATCAGTGTATTAATCTCTAAGAGTTGATTTGTTATGTAAATCTCATCACCGTTGTTATTAAATAGTACATTTAAAAGCTTTTCTAGTTTGATTGTGCTACCATCAGCACTTGTTAAAAATAAATACTCACACCTCTCTTCTAAAAACTTATTGTACATTGTTTCCAATTCCTTAAAAACAACACCAATGAAAGCTAGTTGCTTAATCTTTTTATATCTCGTTGGCCACAAATCTAATAAATAAGCACCCCAATTGAAGGGATATCTTAAATTAGACCTGTTGCTTTTAGTATCACAAACAAATGCCATTATACAACTGTTAAATTTATGTTTGAATTATCTTCATCAAATACAGCATAACCTGCTTTTGTATCGATTGACCTAGTGAATTCTAATTCATTCCCTCCATCAGGAGTTATGGAAGCATAAGTAATTTCCAAATCATCAAGTGTTTCGACTTTATTTTGAATATAATCAATCAATGTTAATATCTTTATTTTACCATCGAATGTCAAAGCTTGTTCTAAATATTCATTTATCGCAGAAACAACTTCTTCTCGAACAACAGTCTCCACTCCATCTCCATTGTAAAACAAATCTAAATCAATCTTCAATTTATCCCCTGGGAAACTAACCAATGTCAAAAGCAACCCTGCTCCCTGTAACTTATTGGCAAACCCACGAGCAGCACTCAACTCATCTTCGTCTAATTGCTCGGGTGCTCCCTGTGAATTACTCTTAGCAACTTTTATCGTGGCACTTGCCCTACCATCTGTGTTTGTGGTAGAAGCGAAGTCAATTATTTTTTTCGAATCATCAACAACATCATATGAGATTACAAAGTTGTCATCGATCTTCAATATTCCTTTATCTGGTTCGGTTGGAGCATATTGAAAAAAATTTTTCATTTTATCATTCCACCACGACTCATTATAAATTTGTGAGTTATCACGAATGAATTCCAAATCTTTCTTAAAAGCATCCTGCAATTGCTCGAACGTAGCAATACCAATCGCTGCTACTCGATAAAAAGCCCTCCAAATAGCTGTGTTAGATGTGCTTGTAGCACCACTTAACTCTGGAGTTGCTTCTACTGACTCAAGAAAACCTTGATATATTTGATCTATAGTTCTTGCCATTTTATTCTTTAACTTAAATATTAATTATTTTTTTAGAATGATAAATCTGGAAAGATTACAGTAGACGTGCAACCTGTTGTAACGTTATCCTCCGATTCTTCACCAGCAACCAAACATGTATCAGTGGAGCATTCACAGCTCTCACATTCTTCTTCTTGTGAAATTGTAACAACAGTACCACCAGTGGTGCCACTCCAATTAACAAACTCCATCTCATCAAATAGACTCATCTTCTATTATGTTTAAACTTTCAATACTAACATCGATATCCAAATTGATATCCTGCTCATTTATAAACGCCACATCATCAGCTTTGCTTGGAAAACGAATAGCTGGTAACCATACATTATGATCTTCTATATAAACTTCCCATAACGTAACATCAGACCAGTCACCGTCATTTACCGCACGGAAAATTCTACCATCTTCTGGTATGTCATGTCCATGTCGAACAACAGCTTGTCTTAAATCTAAAGCATAATTAACACCACAAACCTCTTGTGTCTTAAGTGTTTGTGGGCATTCTCGTAAGCTCATTTCAAACATGAGCTCCCAAGAAATAAAATTATCAAAATTGGAATCTGAAAAAGATTCAGTATTCTTTAATCCAATAAAGCCTTGTAAACACCATTTTACTTTATCAATTAACTCATGGTATGAGAGCATGTTTAAAGTGTATCCCTGGTCAACAACACGTATAGAGATTTCGAAATTTGCTTGCTGGCTATCGTAGTTGCTGGAAGAATATTCTATGGAGGCAAACTCTACGAATAAAGATGGGGTGTTAAAGGCCGCTTTCTCATTCGGAACTAATTCCTGCTGATTATATATTCTTACATCTTTGATTTCAGGGATCTCTTCTGAAATCTTCTCTCTTATTTTGAGAAATATGTTTGTGAAATGGTTCATTTGTTATGGTAACTTTTTAACCAATTATAAATTTTTTGATAATTAAAAGCTTCAATAAACTCTTCGTCTTCTACACTTAGCAACATATTGACTTTTAAATTAAATATCAATTCTTGCTTTACACAGAAATATTGAATGCTTTGCTCTAACAAAGGAATCATAGAGTAAACTAAATTGTCGAATGTTTTCTTGCCAAACTTAAGACCTGGCTTTGGAAAACGTTCATGAATAACATCAATGCAATCATCTACAATTTGATTATCAATCTGATTTCCAATTTTACGTTCTCTAAAACATCCCATAGCTCCTTAATTTAAATAGTCTCTTATTCCTCTTTGTCCTTGCTCGTGAAAACAATATTGAAATTACCTTCGTCATCACCAACTATTTTCATCCCTGCAACCTTATCTACACTCGTGTTATTTAATTGCTGCATCTTCATACTCTTTTCATGACGATCAGCCGAAGACAGCTTTTTCCAATAATTCTTAAATGACTGAGATTTGTAGTTGCTATTTATTAGACCTTGTGTTATGTTCAGCGTTTCCATGAAGCTGTCTTCGAACTTCTTGCTTATGTCATCAAACAGCTGCTCTGCATTCGTGGCCCAGTTCGTTCCAGAGGGGTTTAATACTTTTCCCTTCTGAGCATTTTTTGGTTTTGGTTCTTTCTTTTTGTTTGTTTCCGCCATATAAACAGTGATTTTAGTTTAATTAGCTATAAAATTACAGCTAACTTCTCATTTAAGATAAATAGTGCTTATTTTTGTTTCCACTTCTCCACAGTTCTACCACTAAAGTAACCACCTAGAGCAACCATGAATGCATATTTAAATAAATCAATCCAAATATCTCTTACAACCCAATTATTTGCGTATGCATCGAGGAAGCAAAAGAAAATGATTGCACACAAGAGTGATACCAACATCATTGGTCTAACGTTTTTTGCCAGGAATGAATCTATTTTAGAATCTATTTCCCACCTCTTCGTTATATTGGCCATCTCTTCAATATCGATTTCCAGCTCTTTTAAGGCTAGTTCTTTGTTTTCTGGAGTAATGTTATTGTCTCCTTTAATTAGTTCCTTGACGGTACTGAATGCACCACCAGTGAAGGCGTCAGCTGCTTTTTCTATTAGTGTTGAGTTGGCTACTTTAGATAGGATCGATCCTACCTTTGTGTCTTTAAATTTTTTCATTGAAGGGATTTTATAATGTTTTTTCTTTTATTTGGAAGTGAGGATAATCTTTCCAAGAAACCCAATCACCTCCCCATTCAATTACCAAGTCGAATTCCATCCAAGCAATCTCTTGTATGTGGTAAGCAACTGCTTGTAATTTATGGACATCCCAGTTAGCTCTTCCGTTTTCATAAATGTAGATATCGAATGCGTTGCCTGATTGGTGGTAAGATTTATTTTTATACCCATCGCATTTTGAAGCACCTTTCTTAAATAGTATGAATTGGTCTGCTGCAGATCGATATCCTCCACTCTGGGGTATACCGAAGTCATAGGGAGAACTAACTATTGCTTTTTGTAGTATTTGTATGAGAATCGGTTTAACTCCTTCTAATCGATTTAAACTTCTATCTGATAATTTGTACATAGGTGTTTCTTTTAAATATATTTTTTTATTGAAGGGATGTTTTAATGTTGGGTATGGATCTATTGGCTTAATATTTCTCCAATTAATATCCATAAATGCTTTTTGTATTTCTGTGGATGCTGTCATAACTTGCTGCTGATTAATGTTTTGTATAAATAGCTTAAGTATATGTGTTTATCCTATAGGGTTAATTTAGTTATATGCCTGTTTAATTTCAATCTTTTTTATTGAAGGGGATTGTTGGTGTTGGGTGTTTGTTTTTATTTATGCAGATCGCTTCGAAATGACAATAGCTGTCTTTGATTATTAAATGCGGAACTTTGACAAAAGGTTTTCTTTCTTTTTCTTATTTTCTTTGGTTTGGGTGCAATGAGCTGGGATTCTCTTCATCTCTCTTATACATCATAATGAAGTATATAAGGTAAGTAGATTGGATATTGGTAGTATTTAATTAGAAGTAATATAAAGATGTATTTAAATAAATAATGATTGATCAATGGAAATTAAGTTAGATATTAATGATTGATTTTTATGGTGGGGGGAAAAGGGCAAGAAATTATTTGGTTAAACAGTAATTTTGTGGGAATGGGTGCAATGGGCTGAGGTTTTCTCTTTTTGGTTTATACAAGATAATGAAAGAAGTGAAGAGGTGGAAAGTAAATTGAGGTGCTTATTAATTAAGTAAAAAGAAGAAATAAGAAAAAAAATTAAGCAGATGTACTTGGAAATTAACAGGTGGTATCATTCCATATATAAAACTCAATGCAACGTGTGATACCGCCTTCAGTTTCATTTAAACAGGGTTCTTTTTGTTTTTGTTTTTAAGCAACACTAACCAAAATAAGAGAAACCTTCAATAAAAATTTATTGCAAACGCATATTGTTTATTTGATTAATGATACCAGTTAATGATACCAGTTAATGATACCAGTTAATGATACCACGTATATGGAATGATACCAGTTAATGATACCACGTATATGGAATGATACCAGTTAATGATACCACGTATATGGAATGATACCAGTTAATAAAAAACATTTAAAACAAACCTTCAATAAAAAACGTTTAATTAAATAAGGGAAATCTTCAATTAATTGTACTATTCCAAGAACTTGTTGTGTTTTTCTAATTAATTTGTATTTAGGAAAAGTTATTTCTTGTTTTTGCTTTTTTTTATATATATATTAATGTAAGCAATCAAACAAAAGGTTTGGTCGAGCATCCTGGGGAAGTAATTAGCCCCAGGTCCTTGTGCTCGTTAAATAATCAAGGGAGCCACATAAAACAAGGATAAAAATGAAAAAGAAAAAAAACAAAATAGTTTTAAACGAACAACAAGAAACAACCCCTTCAATTGAGTCATCCGACATATTTGAAATAGAAGAATTTAAAGGCGAAGAGTTGCTAAACACTTTAGATAAAGAGCACTCAAACAAAACAAGGAGAATTTCCGACTTAGACACATTTAAATTCGAAGGTGATTTTCACCGATTCGAAACAAAGAAAGAATTTGTATTTGCAGTTTTTTACACAGGGCAAATAATGAAAGACGAATCTAGATCTAAAGCTTTATGGATTCTTGGCATAAACGGACTCTATTTAAACAACCACTGGGATTTAAGTGCTTTAACTAATGTTTTATCCATGGAGAATGAATGGCATTGCGAACCACCGTTACCAGAGGATAAAATAAAAACTTTAGCTGAAGAAGCGTATGAAGTAAAAATAAAAGGCGAATTGGAAAGCAAAATAATTAAAACAAAACGTAGATTCATATTTAAAAAAGGAATGACAATGGAAGAAAAAAGACAGATTATTGGAAAAGACACAGGTCCATTAGTAGCTAATGCAAGGAAAGAAAATACTAAAAACACTTTAGAGGAAACTATTAACAACTGGCCGAAAGAAGAAGGATTGATTAGCCAAAGTAAAATTGCTAATAAAAGCGGTTTAGGTATTGCAACCGTAAAAAGACATTGGGCAAGTGTCAAAGATTTAGTGCAAGCAACAAATAACACCTTCAATAAAAAAAAGATAAATGAAGACACTAAGTTTTTCAACGGGCCTCATACAGGGAGTACAGCTATAGAAGTAGTGAAAGTAGACCCAGAATACATAAAAGGCCTGGAAAATAAAGGGAAAGAGGTCTCTCAGTCATTAAAAGATGTTATTGAAGGTGGTGTTAAAGAAAAGGTATATAATTTTGATTATAGTTCAGAAGGAAACCCTATAACAAAAAGGACTGCAAAAGAGTCAATTGAGTATTATGGGAGAAAAAATATAACAATTTGTCCATTTGAGGTTTGGGAAAGCCTTTCTTAAATAAAAGATATATGAAAAAAGAAAACAGAAGAAGGATAAATGGGCTAATGGCTGGCCCTATATCTGCTAACATTAGAAAAGAAAAAAGTATATCCTTAATTCGTAATGAAATCATTAATTGGGATAGCATTGATGGTCTTATTAGGCAAATAAAGCTTGCCAATAAAACTTCTTTGTCAGTTAAAACAATAAAAAGGCACTGGCATTTCTTTAAATCGACTGTAGCAGAAATTAACTTGTCAATTAAAAAAGAATTAGGCCCTGATTATTTGGCATGGATAAATAAAATCGACAAAGGAAATTTGCAATAAGCGAATCACGAATTCCCTGCACGGTAACGCTAAGTTTGTTACCATGCAGTTTTTTTGATACACACTAAATAAAAGTAGGGTTTATTTGAATTCTGCTTTTTTTTTACTATTTATAATAAACAAACAAATAAGAATTATGAAATTATTAATCATCGCCTTAGCTTGGATCTTTTTTTGTATGACATCATTTCCGAGCTGCAAACCAAGGCACCAACAAGAAAGTAAACATGTCCAGATTCAAGCAAAAGTTGAACAATTAGTCAAAATAAGAACAACCTTCAATAAAAACAAATAAATGAAAAATTTTAAAGAAAGGAGAGAAATAAGTACAGGAATAACAAACTGCTTAGTAAAATTACCTAAGAAGAAAATGTTTAACCAAAAAAAAGTTTGGTTTGAAAGTAAGGAATCAGGCTTTGATTACACTTGGGAGATGAAGTTAAAGTGTGAAACCGAAATGGAAGCAGAACAATTAATTTCACAAATGATAAAAGAGGACGAATTTAAAATTATAATTTCGCTAGAAGTGAGAATTGAAACTCGTCATAAACATTTGTTTTTCCCAAACAAATGGGAAGAGGATAAACCAGAATTGTGTAAAATAGAGGTAGCTGCTGTAAATGGTCATACTAAAATTGAGAGAAAAGGTAAAACGGTGAAGTTGAAATATAAAAGTAATGGTGGTTATGGTGAAACAAAAAAGAGATGGAAGTAATCTACACAGAAGAATGGATAACTGCTAATGCAGATCGGATTAACTGGGGTACCATCAACCTCCACAAGATTTCTTTATTCAGCATAAAATTTAAATTAGCCTTCAGTAGATACATTAAACAGAGACAAGAAGAAATAGATAGGATTTATGCGAAGATAATTCGAGGTTTTGCTGCCTAAATGAAACTTTATTGAAGAAATTGCGTTTAATAGGTTATAACTAAAAACAAATCTATTATGACACTATTATTTATTGCAGCACTATTTATCCAATTAAGAAAAATAAAAAAGAAAACAGCGTAAAGTGAAACCTTTTTTACCCAATTACGTTTAATATAATATAACTAAAAAATCAACTATTATGGAAATTTTAAAACACAAAGAAAATTACATTAAAGTAAAATTAGCAAACGGAAATATTGTTGTTATCGATAACACAAAAGATGTAGAAGGAGGGGAGCTGGGTCACATTGCTCTTTATGCATCTGAACATGAAGATGACACTCACACTCCAACTGCTTATATAAGCGAAGATGTAAAACATGGGTTTAAATCTGAAGTCTTCCCTGAAGAACATCGTATGAGTATGTTTCCAGGGGATCAAGTTAACTTAACCACAGAAGAATATTTTGCTAAAGTTAAAGAAGCAACAAAAACCCGATCGTAGCGAATGATCGGGTTTTTTTGTGGCTATAACTATAAACGTCCTAAGTTGCCCTAATGAAAGGGCCAAAAATATTTTTAAAAAGGGCCAGAAACATTAGGCGATCCCAAATTAATTCCGTAACTTTGTAATAAGAAACAGAGGGAGGCACTTCAAACATATTATGGTATAATTTTCATAACAAACGTCTCCCTCAATCTTGCCTTTTCTGGATAACTACCAGACAGGTCTTTAAAATAAATATAAAACAAATCTAAATCTATTATCATGGAAGTTAAAATTCACAACAACAACATTCTGGTCCTTTTGCCAAACGAAGAAGTAGACCAAAAACAATGGGCATTTAGAGCAATGCCAGCACAATACAAGAACGCCACTGGTTGGGACTGTGATTGGGTTCAGAAAGCCAAAGTTAGCTCATTTCCGAGCACTTCAACACCAAATCATACAATCATATCAATTCCGCTTAAAGGTGACGGATTCTATCGCTTTGGGATTGGAGAGCAGAAGCAGTGGGTAAAGGTTGTTGGTTCAACTTTAACCTTAATTCAAGAGTTTCAAATTGAAGGGATATTTAAAGAAACACGATTAGAGAAAATTGTTATTGAAGGGGGTTCTGGGTTTTGTACAACAATTGTTGGAACCACCGAAGAACTAAACGAAAAAATAAAGGCATTGTTCGAATTGCATCGACAATCATTGATCACTGAGGGGTTACTAAAAAAATGAAAGAAACAAAAAAATGCTCTAAGTGCGGAGAAGTAAAGAGCTTCTCCGAATTCAACAAACAAACAGGTAGAAAATTTAACTTAAGAAGCAATTGTAAATCTTGTATGAAGTCCTATAGGATATCCAACAAAGAAAAAGAGAAGGAAAGACATAGACTATATTACGAAGAAAACAAAGAAAAGATACAAGAATATAATGACAAAAGAAAAGGTGTTAAAAAAGAATATAATAAAAAATATAATGAAGAAAATAAAGAAAGAATAAGTAAACAAAATAAAGTCTATTCAGAAAAAAACAAAGAAAAATTAAGCAAACAAAAAAAAGAGTATTACATAGAAAACAAAGAAAGAATAAGCAAACAAAAAAAAGTCTATAGAAATGAAAACCCAGAAAAAATAAAAGAGAAAAGTAGGCTTTATTATATGGGTAATAAAGAAAAAATTTCAGATTACAAAAAAACTTATTCAGAAAAAAACAAAGAGAAATTAAGCAAACAAAGAAAAGAGTATTACATAGAAAACAAAGAAACAATAAGGTCTTATCAAAGAGATAGAGAGAGAAAGAAAGTTAAAGAAGATGCTTTATTCAAATTAAAAAAAAATATAAGATCATTAATAAGGAATTCAATTAACAACAAAGGTTTTAAAAAGACCTCTAAAACTGCAAATATACTAGGTTGTAGTTTTAAGGAATTTGAAAAGCATCTTAATAATAACTCTTATGGGTTTATTTATGGTGATAGCAATCTTGATTTGGATCATATTATCCCTTTGGCCACAGCAACCACTGAGGAAGAAGTGTTAAACCTTAATTACTACACAAATTTTCAACTGCTCCCAAGAGAATACAATCGTTATGTAAAAAAAGATAATCCGTGGGATCAAGCTCATTTTAAAAAATGGATGAAAACGCAATTGAAAAAATAATCGAAATAAGTAAATCTTAAATTATTTCTTACTATTTATAAACAAAAAAATGATTTTCTGGATTGAGGAACGAATTAAAGAATACGCAAAAAAAGCAGGCACTAGAAAAAGATTTCGCCTTCTTTATCCAACAGCGGTCCGAACTTGGAATGCAATGGGTAATTCAATTAAAGATTTGTTCCCAGAGTGAAACAAATAAACAAAAATTACGTTAAATAAAGTATAAACATTAAAAATTAAAAGTTATGGCAGGATTACCAGCAGGATTAGTATTAATATTATCTTTTTTCATAGGTCTATTTATGTTGTGGTTCATCATTAGATGCATCACTTTCATTAATGTCGGTGTCGATTTTTATCGAATGTCTATTAAAAAAATGGAAGATGAAAGAAAAGAGAAGACTAAAAAGAAAGTTATAGAGAATTAATGTGGTTTAATAGTCCATGTGATAGATAGGGGAAATTAGTTACTTCCATCAGTTAAGTCTGAAACCTTGATTTGTTTAACCCAATTATTAATTTAATTGGGTTTTTTTTGTTTTTTTTTATTTTATCCCTTCCTTTTCTTTTTTTTTGACTATATATTAATATATAACTAAAACAAACAGAACATGGATTCAAGATTTAA